>Ga0172367_10004741_pt1 | contig 16765 bp, 9 predicted proteins | sample Lak10m_FD_114542 | JGI IMG/M metagenome (GOLD analysis project Ga0172367, IMG submission 114542) | Freshwater microbial communities from Kabuno Bay, South-Kivu, Congo - kab_022012_10m | ecosystem: Environmental > Aquatic > Freshwater > Lake | place: Democratic Republic of the Congo: South-Kivu...
TCCAGAAAGTCTTCGCATGATGTTAATCCCCCCAGAAAGAGGCTCATCACGATAAAAGTTATTAAAACTATATTTTTCTTCATTTTCGTACGATTTAGATTTTAAAACTGAATGCTTCCACCTACGTTATACACCTTTAACTGAGGATATTTTAGCGACTGGGATGCTTCTGCCTCCGGATCAAGGAATTTGAGTTTATCCCAGGTAAACAGGTTTTGTCCGCTCAAAAACAGGCGCATTGAACTGACACCTATTCGTTTAAGAGCTGTATTCTGGATCTTATATCCAAATTCCAGATTTCTCAATCTTAGGTACGAAGCATCTTTTATCCACAAAGAGGAATTGAAGTAGTTGCTCATGTCAGCATAATTCAGGGTTAAGCGAGGAATTTTAGCGTTGGCATTGTTGTCGGGGCTTCTGGCATACCAACGATCCTTGATGTAATCCATGGCCGATCCGTAGGCGCTGAACGGCAGCAACATCTCGCTGCCAACCGGCATACTGAAGTTACCTACCCCCTGAAATAGCACACTAACATCAAATCCTTTCCACGAAAATCCTCCTGAAAATCCATAATTAACTTCGGGAAACGTTGGGTTGGCAATCGGAGTCTGGTCATTTTCATCTACAATCCCGTCGCCATTGATATCGGCATATTTAACATCGCCCGGACGTTGATTCTTTGCAAATTGCTGCGGCCACTCGTCAATTTCCTGCTGACTGTTAAAGAAGCCAAGAAATTTGTAGCCGAAAATTTCGCCAACTCTGCGACCGGTACGGTTCAGATAAGGATAAGCAGCATTCAGCGCTTCGTCTCTGAAAATAATTTTATTGCGGGCAAACGAATAATTTCCTTTTAACCAATATTTTACTTTTCCAATGTTGTCATTCCAACCCAGTTCTACTTCGTAACCTTTGTTTTCGACTTTACCAATGTTGTAGGCATCCTGAAGAACTGCGGCCACATGGGTAGGGGTGGTACTGCGGGCTGTTAGAATATTGGAGCGGTTTTCAAAGAAATAATCACCATTCACAGATAACTTACTGTCGAAAAACCGAAGCTCAACCGCATAATTCTGTTTGTTCGATTTCTCCCAGGTCACATCCGGATTTCCCATTTTACCTTCGTAATACCCGGTTTTGTTTACGGCATCCTCACCAAAAAAAGCGCCACCACCACTTAGGTATTCAGCCGGATAATACATAAAACGAGCCGATCCCATTTTATCGTTACCCACCACACCATAAGAAACACGCAGCTTCATATAAGATAAAATATTCTCACCGATCAATGCTTTAACGAATGGTTCACTGGTAACTACCCATCCGGTTGAAATTGCGGGGAACCAACCGAACCGATTGTTGACAGGGAAGTTTTCAGAACCATTTCTGCCCATATTGAATTCGAGCATATATTTCTGTCTGAAATTATAGGTGAGACGAGTAACCAAATCCTGATAACCCAAAGGAATTCCAGGATAAGACAAGCTGTGAAACCACTGTTTTTTCTGACTATAAAGCAATAATGCACCCACATTGTGATCATTGAAAGCTCTGTTGTATTCAATGGCAGCTTCCATGTATATTTTCTTAGCCCTTGAAAAGCTCTCTGACGGATCATTCAACACACCATCGTCACCCGATTTGCGTAAAATGGGATCCAAAACGCCATCACCATTAATATCGATGCGTTCAGCGGCATAAACAGCCGAAGATTTTGAAAAAGCCCGGGTCTGACCATAATCACTGTCATACGATGCTTTAACCCTGGCAGCCAATCCTTTGGTAATAAAATCGAAATTCTGATTCAGTCCAAAATTCAGGTTCATTGAATTGACCACGTAGCGGTTAAATCCACCCCGCGTAGCAATTACTGCATTTCGGCCGTTGGCACGAGCCAGCGTAATTACTTTTCCCTCCCAAACACCGGGAGTACCATTGGTTGCTCCTGCCAGCATTCCGGAGAAAATGTTCCCGTTTGCAGTGCTTCTTTTTGACGAATAGCCACCCACCGAAATGGTAGCTTTGGTAGTTTTTGAAATATCAAGATCGAGATTCGAACGGAAATTATACCGATCGAAATGATCATTATTACTGTAATCCTTATTAAATTCCTTCCACAAACCTTCCTGATTCAAATAACTTAACGACACGTAATATTTGGCCACCGAAGTACCTCCTGAAATATTTACGTTATGCTGATTTTGCGGGGCATATTTATTCATCATCAAATCGAACCAGTCGGTACTTGGATAAAACAACTGGTCACTTCCATCCTTAAATATTTCCAATTCAGCGGCAGTAAACATCGGAGTAGCCGTCGGATTATCATTCAACTGAGCCTCAACCTGAAGTCTGGAAAAATCGTATCCGTCAAGAAATTTTGGTAAGCGGGTTGGAACCTGAAGCGAAAAATTGCCATTGTAGCTCACTTTTGCAGGTCCTTCTTTCCCTTTTATGGTAGTAATAATAATTACCCCGTTAGCGCCACGAATACCATAAACAGCTGTTGACGAAGCATCTTTAAGCACAGAAATCGACTCGATATCGTTCGGCTCAATCTGTGAAAAAGGTCGTTCAACCCCATCGACTAAAACCAACGGACCCGCATTGCCATTATCAAGCGTACCAATACCGCGGATACGAAGAGTTGTTTCGTCATTACCAGGCTGTCCGCTTCTTTGGACTGACAGAAGTCCGGGTACACGACCAACTACCGCACTCGAAAGGTTAGGCAGTGGAGATTTTACCAGATCGGTACCTTTTACCGTAGAAATTGCTCCGGTTACGGTGGCCTTCTTTTGAGTACCATAACCTACAGCCACCACTTCCTGCAATCCAATCGAACTCTGAGTCAACTGAATATTCACTGAAGTTTTGTTCGCAATGTTTATTTCCTGAGTTTCATAGCCTATAAACGAAATTAAAATCGCCTTACTTCCGGCAGGAATCCTGATCTTAAAATTACCATCTCCATCTGTGATGGTTCCAATGGTAGTACCTTTTACAACGACATTCGCTCCTGGAACAGGATCATTGTTTTCATCGGCAACACTGCCTGAAACGGTCCTTTCCTGGGCATAAAGTACTGTAAAAGATAAAATTAGCAACAGCATTAAAAATATCTGTTTCATAGTTTAAAAATTAGTTAGTATGTAGCTAAATATCAATTCAAAAAAGAGTTGCAGGGAAAAAACATCAGGCAACGGGAACCTGATAAGGAGGGGTTTGAAGATTTTATTTTTCTCATAGTGTGGTAGTTAGATTATACCACAATTTTAATCACCAGCACACTAAAGGACATGCATTAACCTATCCTTTATTACCGGAAACGTTTTCGGAAACGTTTTAATTTCTCGGAAACGTTTCCGGTAATTACAGAAAATAATTAAGATAAAAGATTTATCAGGAGAAAAGCAAAGTTATGATACAGAGGACTATTTCAGCTTTGGTCCGTTTTTTTTCCAGAAAACCTCCACGTTCGAAATCCACCAGGTTTTCCCATTGTTGTCATTTCCCTGAAAGAAAAGGAAAGTGCGTTTCCCGTCGTCAAAAATATGCGGATGTCCCGATTCGCTCGAATTCCATTCACCGGGTTTACCGTTTGCCAGAAATGGCTGATCCGACAGCCGTTTCCAATGAATGCCATCATGGCTTTCGGCAACACCAATCTGTTGCGGCCAGTTATTGTAACCGCCAGCGTAAAACATGTACAATCTGTCGTTCCGCTCGATTACCGAGGCAGCCTCGATGCATTCACCTTCCCAAGGCAATTCAGGTTTTAGTATCGGACCAACTTTTGAAATATGCGTCCATTGGTCGCGGTTAAAATTGGCCTTGGCCGGAGCAGTGGCAACTCCCTGCAACTGAATTTTGAATTTCGGATCGCGGGTGGCATAGTAAAGAAAATATTTATTCTTATAGAAAAAAACCTCGGCATCAATGGCCCTGCCACAATTCCATTCTCCGTCAGGTTTAAAAATCGGGTTGGTCGGATTCCTCCTGAAATTGGTAATTCCGTCGTCAGAAACGGCATGACAAATGGCGTCATTCACACCATTCCCATAAGTTTGGTAAAAAATATGCACCTTGCCGTCAATTACCAAAACACAGGGGGCGCTAATTCCATTCTTTTCATACTCTTCCTGAATAAGCATAAATCCAACATTCTTCCAGTGTTTCAAGTCGAAACTTTCCGTAATTTCAATCTCGCGGGCTTCACTCCCCAAAACTGGTAAAACGGAAGAATACATCAGGTACCTTTCACCAAAATGAATGACATGCGGATTTTTTGAATAGGGAATTCCACGGCGGGAGGAATCGGCATACATCATTTCCTGATTCTGGGCATGCAATTGCTGCGCCAGCAGAAATAACAAAAAGCAGGAGAATTTAAGCATCGGTTTTTTCTGCAATTATTCTTTACCCCAAATCAATTTTCCCAACTTAATAATACTGTCGCGGTCGGCCTGACGATACTCACCTGTTTTATCGGGCGCCGTTGAAAGCAGAATGTTGCTTCCTCCGCGGTCGAAACTTTGCTTGATGTAATGATACAGACTATCAACCGGATAAAACTGGCTTACAGGAAATGTAAACCAGCAGGAACCCTTCATCAGGCCATTGCCGAGTGAAAGTGAATCACAGTGCTGCGAGGTGATTTCGTATTCAAATGGCAGGTAATAATTCTGGCCGTCGATTTCCCGGTTGGGGTTGTGCCCTGCCACCGGCGGAGTGCGTTCTTCTCCGTTGATAATATCTGTCGGAAAGTATCTGACTTTGCTTCCGTCCTGAACATGCTGGTTAAAATGAACGAACGTTTTTGGATTTTTGCTTTTCAGTAAATCGTATGATTCCTGCGGCGAAAGCGTAGTATCTGCCCAGCATTGCATATCGAGCCAAAAAGCATAAATCTCGCCATAGTTTTCAGCCAGCTCTGCCAATTGCGACAGAATGATTTGTTTCGGGGTGGTTTTTTCCAGTTCAGCCTGAAGGATTGGATTCCAGTTGACCGGGTTCCAGTCTTTGCTGCCCCACAAACAGTAGTACAAACAAGGTTTGATATCGTGTTTCCGACAGGCATCCACAAACAATTTGACCACATCTTTTTTGAACGGACTTTCGGCCACATCAAACTTTGTTACTTTGCTGTCCCACAAACTAAATCCTGAAGTGTGACGGGTCGTCAGCACCGCATATTTTACACCGGCTTCCTGAAAAGTTGCCATCATCGAATCGAAATCGAGATTGACCGGATTAAACACAGCAGGGTCGGTATTTTTCGAAAATTCGCGCACCAAACAGGTGTTGTCGTTAAAGTGAACAAACGCGCCAAAACGAAGGCTTTCCCATTCGGCAATGGCTTCGGTCTTTTGGTTGGCGGGAGCATGTTTTACCACTCTTTCGCTGTTGCACGACCACATCAGGAGGGTGATTCCAAGGCAAATTGTAAGGATTGATTTGATTTCCATAGGTTTTATTTTAGTTATTTGTTGTTATTTAAATATGGGGCTTTGCCCCAGTCCCCAATTCCTTTTTTGTCTTGACACAAAAAAGGAATCAAAAAAAGTCAAGGCTGCGCCCGCTTCGCACGAAAAACTTGCGCTCGACGGCTAAAATCTTTTAAACTCGCCTGCGGCTCAAACAGAAAAGATTTTAAAACGCCGTCTTCACTTGTTTTTTGGCTCACCGGCCGAGGCCATTCGTCCGCAAAAGCTATTTCAGTTATAAAAACATTTACTCTCATTATTTCATATCAGGCAGAATCTGGTTCACTTTTATTTCAAGGCTTTGTTGATTGCGAAGAATGAAAAATGTGTGGCTGGTCACCTTCTGACTGGCTTCCAGATAAGCTTTCAGTTCGCTCAAATTTTTAATTTTTGTGGTATTGATTTTCTGAATCAGGTCACCGGTTTTCAGGCCGTATTTTTTCAGAATTGAATTTTCATCCATCTGCGAAATGGCAACGCCGCCGTCGGCAAATGCTGCTCCAAAAGCTGATAATTCCTCACCAACCGGTTCATGCAATTTTGCTCCGGCCCATAAAACGGAACGATTGATAGTGGAAGATTCTCCCTGACTGATTTTTATCGAAATTACCGGAATAAGCGGCGTTTTTGCGAGGACTCTCAAAGAGGGTTTGGTCACCCCAAATTCATTCATCGGGAAATTCACGAAACCGGTTTTCAGTGCCGGAGAACTTTCTTTTATACTGAAATCTCCAACTGAAGGATTCACAAAAAGCGGGTCGCCAAAAGAAGAGTTTGCATCGCAACCGTTTTTGGCAAACTTTGTCATTTCAACAGCAGTTGCCGCAAAGAAATTGTAGTCCAGCAATTTTCCCCATTTTCCGTCGGCTGCAATGCCACGGTTCATTACCGCAGGTCGATATGCCGTAAAAACGATGTTGCCTTTAAAAACATCGCCACTATAGGGGTACCACACATGCGGGTGCAGACTGTTGTTGACAATCACATTATTGGTCGCTTCACGATTGTATCCTTCGCGCATTTTCAAACCACCGTTGAGCAAAAGGTTATTATAGATTCGGTACCAGGTCGAACCGTCGTCCAAATCGATATCCCAGCCGTGGTCGCAGCGCCAGCGGTTGTTTCGGAGAATGTTGGGTTCGAGCATATCCAAAAATGGCAAATCGGGATTTTGAGCAACTTCAGGAACGGTTTGATTGATGTCGGGCGTCCAGAAACGGTCGCGTCCCCAGGAATTAAAACTGCCGTGGTCGCCGGTTTCCAGCACGGTATTAAAAACATCGCAGTTTTCGATGATGTGGCCGCCAAAAGTTCCTTCGTTAATGTTGATTCCCGCCCGGGGAACATCGTAAATCGAACAATGATTCACCCTTATTTTGTGCGACATGGAAATATGAACCGGTGCAGTTTGCTTTTCATCGCGGCCGGTCATCGTAATCAGGCAATCTTCAACGAGGCAGTCCGACGGGTAGTTATCGCTTTTCGGTCCCGAAGTTCTGTCCATCGCCTGAAAATTTTGCGGCCCATACCTGAAAATCGGACTACGCACGGCTTCCGGGTCGCCCACAAAGGCAATTCCATTGGCCCCGCTGTGATGAATGTAACAACCTTTTATGCTGATTCGCCGGTTGTAATTATTGACCAGAATCGTATTTCCACCTACCTGGTCGAATTCGCAGTCGGAAACGCTGCAATCTTCAGCACCCGAATAAACCATTGCAGCACCGCGGTAAACCGTCCAGTCGGAGCGCAAAAGTGGCTCCTTATTGTCCATAAATGTGCGGGCAGCATGACTGAAAACAAAGCCTTTCAGGTGAACATTTCTAACCGGATTTTCCTTCGTGCCGTTAAACTCAATTAAATGTCTGAGCCGAACAATCTCAACAGTTGCCGTTTTCAAATCAACACCCGGTTCAGGCATAAAATAGAGTTTCTGTTCTTTTCGGTCGAAAAACCATTCCCCGGGGGCATCCAGTTCCTCAAAAATATTTTCGACCATGCGGTAAACCGGGTGCATTTCCGAAGGACGGTTATTCTGCCAGCCGCCTTCATAATTCAGTGTTCCGTCAGCATTTTTACCGTTGATAATCCAGTGCATATCGCCCCACAAAGCCGAATGCATGGCATGAATGTAGCCACCTTCCGGATTTTTCCATTTGGCAACGCGCCCTGGCGAAAGTGGATTATTCGCAGAATCGGGTTTGGCCTGATGACTTAAATCCCAGGTGTCGAACACATTTTTACCTGCAATTGCATTAGGAAAACGCGCCATCCGCTGCCGTTTGCCGTTGATATACAACTGGTCGATAAACGGATTTCCTTCAACCTTCGCAACAAAAATGCCTTTCTGTCCTTGTTTCCAATTTAACCGGAGCAGAGTTCCGCCGGAAATAATTGCCCCTCCTTCTTTTTCGGATTGATAAATCACCGATGCTTTGTTGTCAGCTTCCGTGAATCCGATGGTTTCGGGTAAATAATAAATGCCCGGCGCAAACAACACTTTTACTGACGCATCTTTGGGCAGCATCCTGGCTATTTGTTGAGCCTTTGCAAAGGTTGCAACCGGTTTTTCTTTTGTTCCCGAATTGGCATCATTCCCCAAAACGGAAACAAAAATGGTTTGTGCCCCGGAATTCAGGGCAACCAGCAATATCAGAAAAAACAGCACCTTACTTTTCATGTGTATAAATTTCCAAACTTGTTTCTAAAATATTCGTAATCAGCGAATTATTTCAAACTATTTTATAAACGACATGGAATTCGCATGAAGATTTAATCATTACGTTTGGTATTTGAAACATCATGCTCATTTCATGCGAATAGTTATTATTTACTCAAAAATACCTGACATTCAACATACAACACACTTTTATCAGTAATCTATATCGTTTAGTTACTGAGAACAGACTTCGACTTCGCTCAGTCTGACTGTCACCCTGAGCGAAGTCGAAGGGTGATTGAAATGTATTTCTTTTGATTCATCCTTAACTAAACTACTTAGAATCAGTAATCAGAAATTCCGGCCCTTCCCTAACGCCGCTTCATAAAAGGTTTTTGGCGATTGATTTGGACTGCCTTCATAAACCGTTTGTTTCAACAAATTTTCTTTCCCTTTTGGAACAATTAGGTAGTTATGCCCCGGCAAGGTTTTAAATTCAAAACTAATTTTTTCATCATTTTTATACCTGATTTTCTTTCCCCGCTCAGTCAAACTTATCACTAAAACTTCGAAACCTGGCCAGGGATTTACCACGCGGCAAACGTTTCCTTTTAGGCTTTCGATGAAAATCCCAGGAATAGAACCATCTTTCCGTAATTCCGACGAAACAACAAATGCTCCTCTAGCAAGCAATGTAAAGGCAGTTGCCCAGTTGTCGGGAACGGCGGGGAAAACCCTGATTTTTCCTTCGTTGCTTTGCAGCAGCATTTCATTTACCGCAGCGCCATAAATACTTTGGGGTTCGAGGCCGCACTGAATAAAAGGTTTGGCAGGCAATTTATTCGGGTAATGCGACCTTTCGTCGTAAATGTAATCACGTTGTGCGCTGATATCCGGAGTTTTTAACGAATCCATGTACCGCGACAGGTTGTACCAATGGTCGATGTTGTAGAACAATCCCTGCGGGAAATGCTGTAATCGACGGATTCCGTTCTGCATCATTTTTAATACATCGTTGCCCATGCCAAGCCTTGCTGCCACAATGGGTTCGGGTGAAATAGCGTTTGCCGTTGAAAAATGATGACTGACAATATTTGATGCAGCTTTGAATTCCCGCGTCGATGCCTGGTCGATACCGATTACGCCTGCCGGAAAAACAAGTGAAGTATTCTGGCTCATGATATTCAGCCATCGTCCGCGGTCTTCCATTTTTGGAAATATTGAACCATCCGGATACCAGGCCAGTTCAATCACTTCGCCCATTTCAGGAGCGGTACGATAAGGAAGCGGCCACATGTGGTCAATAATATTCTGCCATTGCTTAATTTTGGCCTTATCAACCTGGAGTATTTGCGCAGCACGAATGCAGTTTGAAAAACTCGCAATAATCATATTCCGGTCGGTAACCGGATTCTTTAACTGGTTGGAGCGTGGACTTTCATAAGGTTGCGACGGGAAAATAAAGTATTCATTCTTCACGCTGTCCCATTGAAGTTTCTGCACATAAAACTCCGCAGCCTTCTTCATAAATGGATAGGCCTTTTTAGTAAGAAAAACAGTGTCGGAAGTGTACTGAAAATACTCCCAAAACAAACCTGCAATCTGGCTGGCCGGCGTAAAATTATTGAGCATGTCTCCCCGCTCCCAAAAAGTCATGCTCCCGAAAAAGTCGTGTGGTTCAGCCCACAGAATGGCATTTTCGGCTCCCCGTTTTTTAGCGTGTTCTTCGGCTTTGGGCATTAAACCGAAATAGGTATTCAGGTAAGGAAGCATCAGTTCGCAATCGTTTTGGGCACAAAGTCCCCAGTATTGCTGCTGTGTGTTCCAGTGATGCGGTGTTACCCAGTTGCGTACATCGTGGTTCCAGGTCCACAATCCGCCGTTGAAAACAACCGGAAATTTTCCCCTCGATGAACTGGCCATCAGGTAACGACGCAAATAGTAAATATTCTCGATATAATCGTTTTCCAGATGCACGAACGATTGTTCCCAGAAATTTTTCCACCAAAGCTGGTGAACTTCCTTTTCTTTGCTCACCGACTGTTTTTCAAATTCATCGAGCAGTTGAAGGACCGATTTAGTGGGATTTTCAGATTCGTTGGAAGTGACCATCGAAACAATTAGCGTAATATCACGGTCGGAACGTTTGCCTTTAGAATTCAGTTCCAAACGATTCGAACTGACAATTTCGGGAACCGTTTCTTCACCCAAAATACGACAGGCCACCGTAAAATGAAGTCCACCGAACGATTCCTCCAAAATCAGGTCGTTGCCATTCAACAGGGATTTGGTGTTACCCAGTCCGCTCCTGGTATCTTTCGAAAAATAACCATACCAACCCGGAAACGCGCGGCTACCCCAGCGTTCGAGCGAAACGCGGATTTTAGTGCCATCTTTCAGAGATTCAAAACTTTTTGATTTAATCTGAAAACACCAGACATTTTTTCCGGGAGCAATCCACGAACTGATGTTATTCTCCATGAAAGGAGTTTTGGCTTTCAGCGTTACCTCAGCGTTTTGCAGCGATAACCTGCCGTCGAAATCATCAAGATACATCCAGTCAAACCCGGGTGCGCCAAAATCGATATTCAACCTCGCCCCGCCACGCAATGTCGAGCGGTTTTCCTCGTGCGACTGGTCAAACAAGTCGTTTTTATTTATCTGAACTTCAATTCCATTGCCGGTGTTCCAGACCATTCCGCCCAAATCGCCGTTCCCGAGTGGAAATCCTTCAAAGCCCTCGTAAGCAGGAGTCTGATAAACGACATCGTGCTTCGAAAGGTAATTGGATTCAACTTTTAAAAGCGGATTCTGTCCATTTGCAAAACCTGTTGTCAAAATTGAAAAGAGAACCAAAACAACCGCGGATGTTGAATATTTTCTTAATCTCATTTCTATTTATTTCAGCATGATTTCCAAATCACCTCGCCGCGATTCTGGCGTTACTTTCAACGAAACAATTTGTCCGTTTTTTAGAGCTCCTTCAACTGTTGTATTGAAAGGTGCATGCAATTTAAAAGAAACATCCCATTCTTTCGGCCATGCCGGAAACAAATAAATCTTTTTATCAACGGTTTGCATCAGCATTTCCTGAAGGCCAATCATTCCACTTCCGCCCCAGTTGTGGTCGGGAACCCAGTCGTGGCCCGGCCCCCAGAAGGTTGGGAAACGTCGTTCCGAATCCTGAAGTTTTTTGATGGTGATGGCAGCCGCTTCGTCGGTCAAACCGAGACGGGCGCAAAAAATAGCATCCTGATGCCAGCTGACGTAGTTTTTCTGATCGGCGTTATCGGTTCCGTGTTTCCAGGTATTGATTGCGATATCGAGATCAGGCCTACCAACTCCATACATCCCATATGGGAAAACGGGATACAATTGCGGAATTTCGGAATTGTTGATGCGGGCCCACGTCCATGCGGGAGAAATGGTTTTGTGTCCATCTTTCTCCCGGAAAGCAATAGCAGGAATCCGTTTTAGCATGCTGTTCCAATGAGTACGTTTTTCAGGGGAAAGATAGTTCTCCGGAAGTTCGAGCAGTCGGGTCAAAATTGTTTGCAGACCGGCAATGCATGAGGTTGAATTGTACGCCATTTTATAGGTTTCGGCTCCGGTTGATGGAAAAAGGATCAGTTTTCCGTCGCCATCCAAAGCCTGTTTGCTGCGCAAAAGCGCTTCTTTTTGGTAATGCTCATCGAAGAAAGTCAGGCAACTCTCGATAAACGGAATGTATTTTGAAATATCCTCACCTGTAAATCTTTCAACATCGAGCATCATCAGGCAAAATTCCATTTGCGTGTCCCACAAATATTCGAGCCAGTAATTGTATTCAATTCCTTTCGGGAAGTTTTCTGGACGATTCCATCCGTACGAGGTTGCGAGCGGCAGCCCAAATTGTTCCAATTGCTCGGTAAACGATGCGCCTTTGTGACCCCAGTAAAATTCGGTGCGTTTCTCAGCATTTCCCAAAGCCTGCAAATAGAAGTTCAGTTGCGACGGCAACATGTCGAAATCGCCGCTTTTGAACATCGGGAAATACACCAGCCGCTGATTTTGCGCGGTGTGCGTGCCGCCGCCCCAGTTGCGGTGGTCGGGGGTAAAGGGCATGTTTTTATCAATGTACGACGGGTCGAAAGTAAACATTCCGCCGTTGAATTTGGTGGGATATTTTCCGTAGGCGTTGCAGCCCAATTGGTATCGGAAAAGCTGGTAATTGCGCCCCACCTGCCACTCGGGAGATTTTTCATCCTTTTTCCCCGGATTGATGGCAATGTAACTTCTGTTCCAGAAATCGTTCCACCATTGAAGGGTTTTGGCATGGGCTGATTTTTGCACAGCAACTGTTTCCTTTTCAATTTTTGCCAAACCATCTTTCCATACTTCTACTGAAGTTGAATTGTCAATGTGCAAAAATACTTTCAAATGACTTTTTCTGGAAAGTTTTACGCTTTGCAGCTTCCATCCTGTAAAGTCGGTATCGGCATATTTTCCTGAAGTGGTACCGGCAGGTTTCATGTTTTCGCCAGTCATCATTCCGCCAAAAGTCAGGTTTTTGAGCGGATTCCAGAGTTGGTCTTTCACTGGATCCAGTCCCTGTTGTTTTACGGTAATGTCGAACAACGATTCGTCGCGGTTGCGGTGATAAAAAAGCACTTTATTTTCGTCGAATCCAATCGAATCTTTGCGGATGACGGCCTTCATCGGAGCATCGCGAAATGCCAGACTTGCCCAAACCTGGCCGGGTTTTGTCCATTCCAAATCGCTGGTTCGCCAGTTTTCATAAATGGCTTCCACAGTAACCGGCTGGCTGCTTTCGGTTTCCACATGCACTACCGGACGAAAAACATCGACCCAGATTTTCACCAGCGAACTCCAATCCTCTTTCTTTCCTGAAATTTCAACATAGCCTTCCTTCAGTTTAAGTTCCTGACGAAATTCGCCACCTTCAAACGGATTAGGCGTCAACTTCACCCGCACCCTGCCCAACTTCGGAAAAACATTGTTTTCGTCGAAAGCGCCGCTTCGGGAAAGATAAAACAGGATTTCACCGTTTTCGACCCACACATTCAAGCCAATATCGCCCCCTCCACAAGGCATCGATTCCGAAGAATTTTGGCTTTGGGCGGTCCAAATCACATTGTATGGATTCAGGTCAGGAATTTGTCCGAAAGAAATTCCAATGTTCAATATCCAGATTAGAATAAGGATTTTGAAGGAAAGGTTTGATAAATTCATTTTAAATTGGTTTTAAAGGCTGTTTAAAATTCTATTTAATCTATCCTGAAGAAATTCAACCCTTTCCGGGTTGTTTATCTTTGCTGTTGTTTTTCCGTAGGTTGCACCTACGGTTATTCAAATTTAACCCTTTCAGGGCTATTCGTCTTTACACGTAAATTCCAGCAAGTTAGCATCCAAGATATTCAAATTAAATCCTATTATGGTTGTTTCAACGGTATCTGTACATTGTACGAATGTTCCAGCGTTTCATTTACCGCGCAAAGCAGGGCGACCAGTTTGCCGTTTTCGAAGAAAAGCTGCGGTCGTTCCAGTGCTTCGAGCTTTTGTGTTGTACCATTCTCCCATTTGATATTCAGTGAAGAAACTAACGGGTGTTTGGCCAGTTTCCAGTCTAATCCGTCCAGCGAATAAAAAAGCACCAAACTGCGACCGGCACTGGTAAATGCGCCTTTCATATCTTTCACAATGGCGCAATAACAGTTATCCTGGTACCACACAAACGGGTCTTCTGCCGGGAAGTCCACATTTTCTGCCGTAAAAATCGGTTTGTTTTGTTTCACGAAAGGACCTTCCGGTTTTTCAGCAATGGCAGTGAGATGAACAACAGGGCCACCAAAAGGCTGTGGTTTTTTACGGGCAACCGCTTTGTAAACCATCAGGAAACGGCCGTCGGGCATTTGGGTAACCGATGGATTGGCCACCATCTGTGCATCGTGGGCAGTGGTGTCCGAAGAAATATCAATCAGCGGTTTGTCGAAACGTTGCCAGGGTCCGTTGGGATCGTCGGCAATGGCCACCCCGATGCGTTGGTTGTTGCGGTGTGTCCAATTGAGTTGCGGGCTGGTAATTTTGCCGTCACCAAAATTTCCGGCGTAGTAGAGGTAATATTTTCCGTTGAAAAAATGAACCGTTGGATTGTGGGTGTACATTCCATCCCAGTATTCGGGACCGCGATGCGGCAAAACAACATCTTTATATTCGAAAGGACCGAAAGGAGAATCGGAAACAGCGTGAGCCACCTCTGAACTGGTTACCCAGGCCGACATTCCAAACTTGCGCGGCCAGCGGGAATAAAACAGATGGTATTTCCTGTCGATATGAGACTTAACCAGCGTTCCGCACCAGATATACGACGTGTCGTTAATGAATTGGGCTGTTGACGGAATTGGTTGAATCATGGATTGAATATCCAGTTCTCCGGGCGGAATAGCATTTTTCTTCTGTGCGCAGGAACTGAATCCAAAAACAATCGCAATTAAGGCAAACAATACACGTTTTTTCATACTATAATAATTTGTTTTTCAAAGGTAGTATGGAACTCACATGTTGCAGAAAATTATTATCATTCTCTTGAGTGTTGTGAAGCAACATGTTCGTTTCATATTCATAATTTAACTATTCAATCTTTCAGGTAACCATTTTTTTGAAGAAACTGATCTGACAGTTTCAGTATCTTACCATAGTTTTCGGTCAATTCTTTCGCGTAATAAAAAATGGGATGACCCACACCTTCGAAAAGGTGAAGTTCGCAAATGGCTCCGGCTTTCTCCATTCTTGTTTTAAATTCTTCAGCAGTTTTTACAGGAATCAATTGATCTTTTGTTCCAAGAAAAAAAAGCGTTGGAGGAGCAGTTGAATCAACGTTGTGTAAAGGGGAGATTTCCTGAAATCGCTTTTTCATTTCCTCCGGGCCATAACCATTTGGACCATTGTCGATAACCGGGTAATAAAGCAACAAAAGATTGGGTTTTGAGCTTATCGCAGTTTTTTCGTTTCTATTTTCTTTTATTATTCCGGTTGCAGCCGCCAAATGTCCACCGGCAGATGCCCCTGCAGCAACAATCCGATTAGGGTCAATATTCAGTTCTGAAGCATGTTGCCGAATCCAGCGAAGGACATCTTTCGCATCTTCAAAACTTTCGAATGGGGTTGTTTTGTGGAGGTATGAAATGCGATATTCTGCAGACACGGCCACCATTCCTTTAGCCGCATAATGTGCACATTCACGGTAGAATTGTAAGGGCGTTCCCAACGACCAGCCACCTCCGAAAAAATAGATAATCGCCGGACGAGGTTCTCCTTTTTTGTTGTTTTGGGGCTCAAAAACATGAAGCTCCAAATCGCCATTATCCAGTTGTTTATAGCTTACCAATTTTGGCTCGAATACTTGTTCTGCAGGTTTTAATATCTTTTTTAATGCGACAAACCAAACTTCGGCCATTTTTTCGCCTCCGGCCGGATTGGGGTGAACTTTGTCGGCGATGGTGTGGATTTTCCAATCGAAACCTTTGGCCTGATCGACCAGAATAACGTTGGGGTTATTCATCTGTCTGACCATTTTGGCAATTTCTTTATTCAGGCTTGGGATGTAGGAGTACTTGGGCAATTTTCCGCTTGGAATAACCTTTGCAACCAAAATCTTAGCATGGGGGTTTATCTTTAAAATTTTTTGAATAATCGACTTTTGAGCATCGATAATTCCCGAAACCGGATTTTCAGTATCGAAATGGTTGTGGCCGGCATGAAGCAAAACGATGTCGGCTGGGTATTTTTTATAAATGCTGTCGATTTGAGCATCCAAATATTCGGCATTTTTTCCGCCAAATCCGGAGTTATTCAGTATTCCGATCCGGCATTTGCTTTCGTTGGGGCCAATAAAATCGAAACGATAACCGGCAGTATAAAGCTTTTGCCAAAGCGGGAAAAGGTAGCATTGAAATGATTCTCCGCCCTGCGTAATGGAATCTCCCAACCCAAGTATCGAAAATCTTTTCTGTGGTTCGGCACCTGGTTTTTCGGCCTGTGCAAAAAGCGTAGCAGAGAGCAAAACCGACAGCATTAAAGTTCTCAGGAAACAGAAAAAAACAATTGGCCTCATTACAAATCAGGTTTAGCTTTAAAAGGACTAGGGGGCTGGATCAATACCAGCCCCCAAAGTCATCACACAATTACCTAAATCTAATCAAACTACCAACCCGGATTTTGGCCCAGGCCTGGATTCAAACTTAATTCGGTTTCAGGAATCGGCCATAAATAGTCGCGATTCTTATTGAAGTTCGTTAAAATCAATACCCTGTAATCGGTTGAAGGGTGCGGTACATACGATGCCACATTGTAAATGGGATCTCCAAACTCATCAAATGTAACCGACGGATATTTGTCGAAGTCGCCTAACACCGGGCGTCCCATAATGGGCCGTGTCAAAACCACTTCAGCACGTTTCCAACGGAGAAGGTCCTGGTAACGAAGATTTTCGTTCCAAAGCTCTACTTTGCGCTCAATACGGACAATTCGTCTCATCTCTGCCTGACTACCTGCAGTTACTGCGGGCATATTTACATCAGCACGTCCGCGCACCAGGTTAATGGCGTTCAAACAGTCA
>Ga0172367_10004742_pt1 | contig 16764 bp, 17 predicted proteins | sample Lak10m_FD_114542 | JGI IMG/M metagenome (GOLD analysis project Ga0172367, IMG submission 114542) | Freshwater microbial communities from Kabuno Bay, South-Kivu, Congo - kab_022012_10m | ecosystem: Environmental > Aquatic > Freshwater > Lake | place: Democratic Republic of the Congo: South-Kivu...
ACTGGTGGTTTACAAAATTAATGCCAGGACAATTTATGCCGATGCATACTGATCCACATACACATAATCATTCTTGCAAAAGATACTGGATTCCGATTTACGATTATCATCCAGGACATATCTTCGTATATAATAATGAAATGATTATAAATTATCGTGCAGGAGATGTTTATGAATACATTAATTCTACTGATTCTCACGGAGCAGCAAATATTGGTCATATTCCTAGAATTGTTTTACAGGTAACTGAATATGATACCTAAAACTTATTGCGTTTATCCTTTTATAAGTTCTAGTCTTCAAGCAGATAATACAGTATTACCTTGCGGACAATTTATGAAATCTCATTTATTTCAAAAAATTATTCCTATAAATGATGTTAGACAAGGTACTATAATGAAAGAGATGAGACAAAAAATGTTAAACGGAGAACGAGTCGACGGTTGTCAATGTTATGCAGAAGAAGATATAGGAATTTCTTCTATGAGACAGGCAGGAATAAAACGACACGGATTTACTACAGATACTGTGATTAAAAAACTAGAAATAGTTATGGACAATATTTGTAATATTAAATGTAGAAGTTGCGGATCTTCAAATAGTCATACCTGGTATGAAGATGAAATACAAATTTACGGAAAATCTTTTGTTGATAAAAAATATGTTAAAAATACACTATACAAAGATCTAGATTTAAGCAATTTAACTACTTTAGAAATTATTGGTGGGGAACCAATGTTTAGCCCTGGAACACGAGATTTTTTTAAATTTTTAAAAGAAAAAAACATTATTCAAAATTTATACATCCAAATTAGTACTAACGGTACTATAGAACCTAAAGATATTTTGCTTCAAAGTCTAATCGAATGTAACGAATTAAAACTCAATATAAGCATAGATGGATTTGGTCATTACAATGATTACATTAGAAGTGGCTCTAATTGGACGGATATAGAAAAAAATTTATTATTTTACGATAAGTTAATCGACTTAAGAAAAAATAAAAAAACACAAATACAGGTTCATACTGCTGTTAGCATTTATAATGTAAATCAACTTGATTTACTAAACGAATATATTTCTGAATACTTTCCTAGATTCGAAAAAACTTTTCAGTTGGTACAATTTCCGGTTTTTCTATCTATAAAAAATACACCGTTAGAATTTAAAAAAATAGTTTCAGAATATATCAAAGACAAAAAAATTATTGATTATCTATATTCCGAAGGTACTGATCTGTTTGCTCATTTTATAAATTATTCTCAGCAGCTCGACGAAATACGATCGGAAAAAATAGGAGATCATAATTCTTTTTTAAAAAACTATATTGAAAATTATTCAAATAAAGTTGATAAAGAAAAAACTAAAATTTTTTTAATAAAAGAATTTGATAAACTTAAAAATTAATCCAGTCGGCATTAACGTGCCAGGTTGGTTTTTTTAGTTGTTCTATATTCGTTAGTGTAAAATCTTTAGCAGTTCCAATCATTTTCAAATTATTTGAAAATCCTGTAGCTGCCCTCGAAGTAAAATTAATTGTACTATTTGGCATTTCTTTTTGTAACAATTGTAAAATTTGATTTTCTTTGTATACCCTATAAGATAGTGGAAATAAAGAAGCAGTTCCTTCATAGCAAAATATATTAGAAAAATTTATAAAAGTTTTTTGTAAATTAAAATCGCAATAATCTAATAAATTATTTTCAGAAAGCAGATCTGTTTTTACAAATTTGTATTCTATATTAGATTTTTTGTAACAATTATCTTTCCAGTAGTCTAATGACTTTTGATTATAATCGTAAAAAATAACAGTTCCTTGATCAATTAAGTCTAAGTATAAGGTACCGCTTGCTGGTAATAACAATTGATTAAATTTTCCTTCTATATTATTTGACCATTCTGTGTTGTCTTTATGAATAAAATCTTGCAGGCAATATTGATTTTTATGATAAATCCAAGATAAATTTTTTTCAAAATCTTTTTTCGATTCCGGATAAAGATATTTTTTATTATTTCTCATAGTATTGTCGAATACTTTGAGTGGAAGATCATTTTTTAAAGCTACACTTATTATGTTCCAACCATGACATTTATGATAATATGTTTGAATATCAGTTCCAGGTTTTATGTAAACGGGTGTGTAATCGTCATGGATATTTTCTAAACTTCTAAGTGGAATTGTTTGTGAGTGTGAAATACCTAATTCTGTTTTCCCTATTTCGGGATAATTTAGATTTCGATACAGATTTAAATTAATAAGGTAACATTGATGATGCAATTCGTAATAAGCTGTTTTTCTATCTAATATATGACCGGCAACTAAGAAATTTTCTTTTATCAAATTTTCTAAGGAATTAAAAAAATCATAGCCATTTATAAATTCTGTTCCAGTAGAAAAAACCAGTGCGTGTGAATAATCTAGTTTCGAAACATGTTTAATAATTTGATCTTCGTCGAAGGATTGATAGACATCGAATCCTTTGATATACAAATTAGAAATAGTAAAATCGGATTGATTTTTAACTATTTCTTTTGAAAAATTATCTTTGATATTGATCGTGTTGTCTATTAAACAGAAAGCTATTTTAGATTTTGAACTACTATTAAATTCTATGATATTCATTTTTTATAAATTTTTATAGGTAAAACATTTTCTTCTTTTAAAAAAATCTCATTTGAATTTGAAGGACACATAGCACATTCTTCAACTGGTTTATATTTAGATATCGAAAAATTTTTTGTATCTTCCTCTGTACATTTTGTTAAATCTAAATTTTTATAAGATAAAAATTTGTCCCAGTCCGGATCATCTAAGGATTCATGTTTATTAAGAAACTGATTCAATGTTCCTAGAGCTGCACATTTATAAAGTTTTTTATCTAACATAAAAGTACAATAACAACTTGGACAATTTGCAAAATAAGATTTGTTAATATCTAAAGAATTGAATGGTTTCGGCTTGTTTTCTTTATAATAGTAATGTTGTAAATGAGAAATTTGATCATGCAAAAAAATTCCGTATTGTCCGTTCCACCATAAATCATTATCTGTCGAAGATAAAACAATATTATTTTTAGCAGAATAATTGATGTTTTTATAATTTTTAACTTCTTCCCAGTAATCCTTCCAACCTTTGTCTTCTGGTCTCTGATACATGATTTCTGTCCAAAACAATTTATCGTTTACTTTATTCAAGTTAATATTTTTAGACAATATGTTGATTGATTTTTTTATTTCTAAAGATCTTTTTTGTTCTTTAAACATTTTGAAATGATCACTTACTACTAGTAATACTTTATACTTGACCAAGATTTCAGATAAAAAATCTATATTTTTTCCGATCAATTCGCCATTAGTCGGTAAGAATATTAAAGTTTTTTGATCTACATTTCTAATAAATTCTAAAATGTTTTTAACTCTATCTTTATATAGAAGAGGTTCTCCTCCTAATAAGCTAAAAATTTCAACATCAAATTTATTTTTTGCTAACGATATGCCCTCGTAAATTGACTCAATAGTAGGATCAAATTCACCTTTTCTTATATCGTCGCTTCTTGTATCACACTGCGAACACGATAATTGACATCTTCCGCCGTAAAAAATATCAAGAATTTTTATACTGGGTTTCATAAGATTTTTTATAACTTTTTGCAATTAACTTAACGAAATCATTTAATCGTTGACCGGGTATTCCGTGGGCTATTAAATGTATTCTTGAATTATTATTAAAATTTATAACACTATGATAATTTCTTATGTTGACAATAAAAAATTTACCTTCTTTCCACGGAACACAACCGAGACCTTGTAATGTCATGTAACAATCAGGAGGGTGTGAGATAGCCACATTAATGGGTACACCAAATCCTAACGCATCAAAATTTTCCTCACCTGGAAGTTTACCGGGCATATCACTATGGGGTACGATAGCACTGTTTGATTCTAACTCCATAAAACGAATTCGACGATAAGATTCATATGGAAAATTTTCCCAAAAAGATTTAATCATCGGTGTAAATTGTGATATTTCAGTCCAACGATAAGGAACATCAATTTCGTTATTAAAACCGTATTTGGTCCAAGCTCCGGTTTTGTCAACATCTATACCGTGTATGCAACAGCTATTCCAGCCGTTATTATTTTCTTCTCTATGGGGTACCAAATACTTATGTGCATAAGCAGCTTCATATTTCCAAGAATCGATGTCTATTTCGATATCTAATTCTAACCAACTAAAATTGCTTTTGTTTAATAACCAATCTGCAATTTCAAAATCAGATACAATATTTTCTGGTAATTTAGGCAAAGAACTTTTATATTCTTTATTTGAATTATAAAAATCAAGAGATTCGAAACTTATCATAATAATAATTATCCTTAAAAAAAGCAGTTAAATACAGTCATGGCAAAATTAGTAATACCTCATATTGAATGGCATTTGGCACATTCTTGTAATTTTACCTGCGAATCTTGCGCCCATTTTTCTAATCACGGTCATTCGGAAATAGTATCTAAAAAAACTTTAATCGAATGGTATTCGCATTGGAATCAACGGTTACTTCCAAAAGAGATAGATCTCTTAGGCGGAGAACCTCTATTGAATAAAGAAATATTAGATATCGTATTAACTACTAGACAAATGTGGCCCGATAGTCAAATTCGATTAATAACTAATGGTATACTATTATCAAAATTTCCAGATCTTCCAAAAATATTGAAAGAAACCAACACAGTGCTGATCATATCGATGCACAGTGATCACGAAGATTATCTACATAAAATGTCTAAAGTTTTTGATCTTGTCAATATTTGGATCAGAGAATTTGATATCGACGTAAAGACATTTGATTCTTATACTAACTGGTCAAAACTGTATACAGGATACGGAAATAATATCGAACCGTATACTGATAATGATCCTGAACAAAGTTGGAACAACTGTATAACAGGACAAGATTGTTTTCAATTATATGAAGGTAACATTTATAAATGTTCTCCTTTAGCTTATTTGAAATTGCAAAAACAAAAATATAAATTATCTAACAAATGGGATCCATATTTACATTATGAACCGTTGAAACCTACAGCTTCAGATAAAGAAGTAGAAGAATTTTTCAATAAAAAAGCTGAACGATATTGTGGAATGTGCCCTAGTCGTCCAATAAGCTTTTTAAAAAATAATCCGCTGATATCTAGAAAATTTTATAGGATAAAGCAACAATGATAGATTTGCCTTATAAAAATGCAGGTCCGATTAAAGATCCCGAAGTACTTGATTTTATAAAACAATGTCTATCAGAAGGATTTTATTCTCTGTACGATAATCAAATACACGATAATTTTCTATCTAACTATGTGACTTGGATAAAATCAACAAAGAATAATCAAATAATAGGTATTGACTCTTTTACTAAACTTTGTTTTTCTAATGGAACATCAGAATCTTTTGACAAGTTTTACATAAAAAATAAAAATAGAAGATTTAGATGTTTTAAAGCAGAATATATCTATCATAGATTAGCCTGGAGGAATTGTTGGCCGGACTGGCAATACATAGAGGATTCATCGCTATCAGAAAATGATGCTGTTGTAATAAGTCTTCCTTTTTCGGATACAGGTAATGAACATCATGATATGAAAATTGTTTTAGATCAATGCGATAGATTAGGAATACCTGTTTTAGTTGACTGTGCTTATTTTGGAGTCTGTAGTAATGTGATTTTTGATTTTGATCACCCCTGTATTACTGATATAGTTTTTAGCTTATCAAAAACTTTTCCAGTCGCTCATCTTAGAATAGGAATGAGAATGACCAGAACAGATGATGATGATACCTTATTTGTGCATAATAAGATAGGGTATGTTTCGAGACTGTCGTCTTTTATTGGTAATCAATTAGTCACAAGATTTGATTCTGACTATATCTATAACAAATATCAAATCAAGCAGATTGATCTTTGTAACAATCTTTCTATAACACCTAGTAAATGTGTTTTGTTTGGTATTGGAGATAACTCTTGGATTCAATATAATAGGGGAGGAATAACAAATAGATTATGTTTAAATTCATATCTCATTTGAGATTTTTATATTATGAAAAAAGGTAAAATTATAAATTTTGAATTACTATGGGATACACAAGATGACCCATGGCCGATTAAACTTAAATTAATATCAGAGGACATGAGAAAAGCTGCTGAGGAAGGATATAATTTAATTGTCGGAATTATGTTAGTTGAAGGAATACGTCCAATAGACGAACCCGGTTTTCTTACATTCATGAATTCTTTAGAATCTTTGGGAAAAAAGATAGGAATCAAAGAAATAATATTGGTTACAGGGTCTTCTGAAAAATTTAAAAATATCAATGTTCCTTACAAGTTGTATCACGTAAATTGTAATTTAACTATTGCTTACAATAGCTATAAAAATTTGTTATCAGATCTTCCGTTCTATAATTCGATTAATAAACAATTTTTATTTCTTACAGGCATAGCTACTCGTCCAAACAGAGTAGGATTATTAAGCAAATTTTATGATAATAAATTGTTAGAAAATTCAGCTTGGTCATTCTTTTATCCTGCCACGGATGGTGACAGACAGTGGTGTAGAAATTATCTTGCACATTATGATGATTTGGAATATGAAAAATTTATTACTGATTGTCAACGGTCAGTTGATGATAGATATACCGAATACAATAAATTTCAAAGAGATGATTTTCAAAATCAAACTGATATAAATTGGATAGACATAAGGCACACAGAATTTTGTAAAAATGAAACTTTTATTAATTCTAAAGTATTTAGAAATACTGCATTCAGCATAATAAGTGAAAGCACAAATTATTGGAATGAAAATTTTGATTTTGTTACAGAAAAAACTTGGAGAACAATTATTCATAGACATCCTTTCATATTCGCAGGTCATCCGGATCAGTTTATATACTTGAAAGACTTAGGACTTAAAACTTTTGAAAACTATATGAAAATAAAGGATTATTGGTATATCAAAGACGAAAATAAAAGATTAGATGCTATAGTAGAAAATACCAAAGATTTTTTAATGAATCATTCAAAATATTCTGAAAACATACAGGAAGATGTTCGACATAATTTTTCTTTATTTTTAAGTTTAGCTAAAGAGGAATTGTCTAAACTTAAAATGTTAATGTTAAGTCACGGTGTTGATACGCAAGATGTTGAATATTATTTTGATCGCACAGGATTTGATCATTTAATAAGGGTTCCAAATGAGCAAAGGTAAAGTAATTAATCTTGAATGGTTACGAGACTGCAATTACTATGAAGAAAAAGAATTTAAAAATTTAAAATTGCAGTTGATAGAAAAAGAAATTCAACAAGCACGTGGAAATGGCTGTAATATAATTGTTGGAATTTACCTTATGGATGGTTTTTTGCCTTATAGCAAAGAACAGTTTTCCTTAGAAATGACAGAAATAAAAAATATTGCAGAAAAATATGATATAAAAAAAATATTAATTGTTTCGGGACATGGAGAAACGATAGGAGATATTGGATTACCTTATTGTTATTTTGATTATACTCTTAGAATGACTTACAACGGTTATAGGAATATCTTGAACAGTATACCAAAATATAAAAAAGAAAAAAAGAAAAAATTTTTATTGTTAGGAGGAAATGCTGCCAGACCTAATAGAATTGGGTTGTATAGTAAATTTTACGAAGAAAGGATGTTTGATAGATGTGTATGGACATTTTTTCCTCCTGATACAATTAATGATAAAAAATATTGTAGAAATTATCTTTCTCATTGGAATGATAATCAATACCAAGAATTTTTAAAATTTTGTCAAAGATCTTTAGATGACACGTATATCAAAGCGTCTTGTTATTTAGGTGATTATGCCAATCAATCAGAAAATAAAATTTTTTATGATTTAGCCAATGAAGAGTGGACTAAAAATATAGTTTATTTAGACCCTAATATTTTTTCTGAAACAAGTTTTAGTGTGATTACAGAAGGTCCAAATCATTGGAGAGATAATTATAATTTCGTTACAGAAAAAACATGGAGAACAATACTTCATCAACACCCTTTTATTCTAGTAGGTCATCCGGAACAACTCACATATCTAGAAAAATTAGGATTTAAAACTTTTTTAAATTATATGAAAATATCCGACTATGCCTATATACGCTCGGATAACGAAAAATTTCAAGCTGTTGTAGAAAACACAAAACATTTTCTAGACATTCAAGATAAGTTTTCCGATCAAATAGAACAAGATGTTATATACAATTATAATCTTCTTTTAGAAAAAATTAAAGATCAAGAAATATTTTTTAATTTTTTAAAAAACGAATATTATATTTCAGAAGAAGATATAATTTATTATTTTGATCGAACAGGCTACGATCAACTCATAAGGAATCCGGCTAATGGAATCTAAATGTGCAGCATTTTGGCACCACACTAATATTCGAAGCGGAGATAGGATTTTTCCTTGTTGTAGATTCAAAAGTTCTATTGCTAAATTTGATGGAAATATTTCACAGGTGCTATTCTTAAAAGAATACGACGAATTGAGAAAACAAAGTGTCGATAATATACCTATCAAAGGTTGCGAAAAATGTTATTACGAAGAATCTATAGGAAAGAAAAGCCTTAGACAAGAATTTAACGAAACTTATGATTGTGAAACGATTTCGATGGAATATTTAGAAATAGGTTTTGATAATATCTGTAATTTAACTTGTGATGGTTGCTATGAGGAATTTAGTTCTTCTTGGAGTAAATTAAAATATCCTGATGCAGAAAAAACAATACATATTAAATCTACAACAGAAATTATTGAAGTTCCTAGTTCCTTAAAAAAAATTTTATTTTTAGGCGGTGAACCTTTAATGACTAATCGACATCAAAAATTTTTAAATGTTGTTAAAGATAAGTTTGATATAGAAATTGTATACAATACTAATGGTACTTTTTTATTAGATAAAGATACAACGATACTTCTTGAACAATTTAAAAAAGTTTCATTCATCGTCAGTATAGATGGTTTCAAAGATCTAAATGAGCAGGTTCGTAGAGGAAGTAAATGGGATCAAATAGATGAGTTTATTAAACAAATTAAAACAACAAAATTTGATCTTTCCGTAAATACAGTTTTACACATTAATAATTGGTTTGGTTTAAAAGAATTAGAAAAATACATAAAAGAAATAAATGTTCCTTGGAGTGTTAATTTTGTAACATATCCTAAACATTTAGATATTATAAATGTAAAAGAAAAACAAATTCTTATCGATCTATTGAAATCGATAAAAACTGTAAATCTTGAATATATTATAAAACATGTTAGTTAAAATAGAACAGTATAAAGATTTTAGAAATCTTGAAAGTTTGCACAGAATCGCACAAACTCTTATAGATAATATCGATTTGAAAGAACTAGAAGAATATTTTTTTAATCAATTAAATGATAATTATAAAAATGAAACTTGGTTTTTAGTACAATATAAAAATGGAAAAAGACAGTTCAAAACAAACAATAGTCAATTAGAGGACGTCGAAGTTGACGAAAATCAACCCGACATAAAATCAAGTTGGTTTTATATAAGTTTATACGATATAAGTTGGTACGATGAAACTCGATTCAATCCGTTTGTAGAAAGAAATTTTTACGATTTAATTTTTAAACTTAAAAAAATTAGAGGACTACGAGTAGCAGGTATACATTTTGCCAGTCCTCAAGCAATCATATCTCAACATAAAGATTACGAATCATCGGAGAATTGTAATAATGTTGTTTTAGTATTAAAATCAAACGGTGCAAAATTTAAGATATCTAATCAAGAATACATATTAAATGCTGATCAAAATTTTATTTTTGATGCTAGTTTACCTCACAGCTTAGAGAATTTTACCGATAAGTATTTTGTTATTTTGACTATGAGAATCGATAAGGATTTTATAAAATGAACACAACAATATCTCAAGATTATTATGTCGCACCTTGGATGATTAAGGAGTGTGTAAAAATTTTTAAGGACGAGATGAAAAATTTTCAAAATATTAAAGAGCATTTAATAAATGTTTTAGATTTTGACGATTCTCCCGATCTTACAGAAGTTCGTCCGAAAGATAGAACTAACGTCTCGATATATGTTGTTTTTTTATACGATCACATGTATGCTGCCACAGAGGAAATACAGAAAAAATTTTCTAAAACTAGAAATTATGTTCAAACTATGCCCGGAGTTAACACCTTAAAGTGTATAGCTATAGGTCCCAATTCTATAGTTCCTTTACACTTAGATGATATGAATCGAGAACCTTATGACTTAAACAATTGGTATAGTGTGTTTACAGGAGTAACAGTTCCTAGCGAAGATACAAATTTAATTGGTATCAAAATAGATAATGATATATACAGTCATGCTGAAGAAAAATCTATTATTTTTGATACGCAGATTCCTCATTGTGCTTGGAATAACACAGATCAGTGGTGGATTAGCTTAAGATTTAGTACAAGTAAAGAAAATTTTCAAAATGTTAATATCATCAAATAATCATTGGGATCAGTTAGAGGAGATTGTTGTTGGAGTAGCTACTAATGCCAGGGTGCCTACTGTAGATTCAAGTACCATGAATATGTGCTATAGTAATTATTCTATAGATCAAATAAAAAAACTAGAAGGTAAATATCCTCAATGGTTGATAGACGAAGCAAATGAAGATATGCAAGTGTTAGCAGATACTCTTTCTTCTATAGGGATAAAAGTTCATCGACCAAAAACAATCGATCATAGCAAAGAATTTAGTACTCCAGAATGGAAAACAACAGGATGGTACACTTGGTGCCCAAGAGATTTGCTGTTACCTCTCAATAATTTAATGATAGAAACGCCGAGCCCTTGCCGAGCAAGATATTTCGAAACTCGTGCCTATCACGACATCATGTTAGAAGCAGTAAATGATGGAGTAGAATGGATATCTGCTCCGAAACCTATATTGACAGATGATAGTTATCAATTTGTAGATATAAAAGAAAAACCAAGTCTTCGAAATTTAGAACCGATCTTTGACGCTCCCAATTGTGTAAGATTAGGTAAAGACATTCTTTTTCAAATTAGCAATACCGGAAATCATCTTGGTATGAAATGGTTAAAGAACGTATTAGAAAAAAGAGGATATAGAGTTCATGCAGCAGAACATATATACAGTTTTGCTCATATGGATAGTACCATAATTCCTTTAAGGCCCGGATTGGTACTATTAAATAGTACTAGAGTCACTCCAGAAAACTGTCCTAAATTATTTGATAAATGGGATAAAATTTATTTTCAAGATGTGGCTCAAACCCCGGTTCCAACCAGTGGTCCAGGATCGGTAAGTCCTTGTAGTCCTTATATAGGAATGAATATACTAAGCATAAATCCTAATACTGTGGTAGTAGGAAAAGATCAACTATCTCTGATTAAAGTCCTAGAATCAAAAGGATTCACAGTAATTCCGATGCCAATGAGACACGCTCGCACACTTAGTGGAGGGTTTCATTGTGCTACGTTAGATCTTAGAAGAACAGGTCTTTTAGAGGATTATTTTCAATGAAGGGATATCACGGAAAAATAGAAGATTTTTGGTCTAACTATTTGCAAAGCTATGTTTATCAACAACAAATACCTTATTCGGGAATGAGAGAATCATGGCACGAAAATTTCAATAACGGTCATCTTTTACAAAGCTTTGATGATCAGTTACCTCCAATATGGAAAAAATTTCAATCTTCTTTAAACGTCTATAACGGCACTGTGGGTTGGATTAACATTCGACCTAATCAAATCATTGCGCCTCATTTTGATCATTTTTATACACTGAAACAAAAATTAGGGACCACGATCGAAAAATGTATAAGATATTTAATATTTTTAGAAGATTGGAAATTTGGCCAATATGTAGAGTTTGAAAATCTTTCTATTAGAGAATGGAAAAAGGGAGATGTTTGGTACTTTGATCATACCGAAGAGCATTGGGCTGTTAATGCAAGTAATTTTGATTTTCATACTTGTCAGGTTAATACAATAAAATGAAATCTATATATTTTTTTCAGTGTAACTATTCTGCTAAATTCGGCGAGAGAACACAATACTGGTTACCATATTCAGTTGGCTGTCTTTGGGCTTATGCTCAGCAGTTCGATGATATAAAATTAAATTGGGAAGTAAAAGGAAAAATTTATAGGAGAGATCCTATCGATATCGTATTGAAGAAAATAGAAAATCCCACAGTGTGTGTCTTCAGTTGTTACTGCTGGAATGAACAATATAATTTAACGGCTGCGAAAAAAATTAAAGAATTATGGCCCGATACACAAATCGTTTTCGGAGGACCTCAATCGGGAAGTAATCATTTGAAATATGATTTTATTGATTCTATTGTTTTTGGAGAAGGCGAAGAAAGTTTTTTAGAAATTCTTAGAACTATAAATGCAGGTAACAAACTCCAAGGGTTATATACGAAAAAAAGATTAGAAAATTTAGAAATCCCTAGTCCATATCTTATTGGGTTTTTCGATGATATTATCGCCGAATCTCCTGAAGATTATTTTCAAGGTGTTTTAGAAACCAACAGAGGATGTCCTTATTCTTGCACATTTTGTGATTGGGGCAGCACGACATACGGAAAGGTAAAACGTTTTAATTTAGAAAGAGTAAGAGATGAAATAAAATGGGTGGTAAAAAATCCTATTACTACTTTGTTTATCACCGATGCAAATTTTGGAGCATTCAAAGAACGAGATTTAGAAATCGCCACTATGTTAGAAAAATATAGTAGGGGTTCGTGTTTAGAATATGTAAATGTTACCTATGCAAAAAATAGTAATGAGCACGTATTTAAAGTTGCCAAAGCCTTAGGGCCATTAGGTCGAGGAGTTACTCTAAGTGTGCAGAGTATGAATCCGAAAACTCTTAAAACTATAAAAAGAGATAATATGGCCAGTAACGATTTAAAAAATATGTATGCGTTAAGTCATCAATATGAAGTTACGACATATACCGAAGTAATATTAGGATTGCCCGAAGAAACACTAGAAAGTTTTATAGATGGTATATCTGAACTATTAGAACTTGGACAGCACACTCAATGTGAAATGTATCTTGCTAATGTTATGGAAAATACTGAATTAAATCAAACTCAAAAATTTCAGTACGGGATAAAAACGATTAGATGTGAAAATTATCAACCATTCTCTTTCAATGACTTAAGCAGTATTCCTGAATATACCGATTTAGTATGTGAAACCAATACAATGAATAAAAATGATCTAACTGATGCTTATATGTTTCATTGGATTGTACAAAATTTCCATCATCAGGGCTGGAGTCAAATACTTTCTAAATACTGTAGAAATGTATTAGGTATAACCTATAAAAAATTCTACACTGAACTTCTAAATTCGTTGAAACAAGATCAAGATATCTTAGGAAATGAATATAGAGAAGTAGAAAAGAATATTAGACATTTATTTGATACAGGAAGTCTGATGGTTGATATCCCTGTGCACCATTATAATGGAAAAAGTCATGCATTGATCTATGATAATTTGGAAACAGTTTTACTTTTTATAATTAAGTTTTCTAAATCGTTCGGTTACATAGATCCTACAATAATCGAAATTCAAAAAAGATTTGTTATGAATCCTAAATATTTGCCTCTTGACTATATCGAATCAAATTACAATTTAGAAAATTGGCAAGAAAAGAAAACATCTTACAAAATAGAATGCCAGATCAAAGATTTTGTACCTACTTACACAAATATTTGGATTTTAAGAAGATCGGGTAAGTTAAAAAATAAAATTATAGAACTTGCTGCAGAAACACTTATAAAATAAAAGCCCTTAACGGGCTTTTATTTAAGGATTTAAACCATAATACGGAATAGCGTAATCTGTTCCACCAATGTTTAATTTAAGATAACCAACTATTCCCCCGCCGACATTAACTTGACCTGATCCTGCTCCGGCCGCTACACTATTATTTGCTACGTGAACTAATTGTGTATGATCTACTTTAAATGCCGATATTAGAGATCCAGCATTATTAAGTGTTGATATTTCAAAAGCTCCTGGAACGGCTCCTCCTGTGGTAACGGTTCCGCTAGCTTTCGCTGTAACGATTACAGCAGGAATATTTGTTGTACCGTTATATCCCAGATAGTAATCTGCGGCAATAGTATCACCAGTTAGAATTACAGTCGGATTATTTATAGTTCCTCTAGATCTAATTTGTAGTTTAGGAGATCCATCAACATCATTATTAGCTAGAGATATTGTGAATAAATTATAAGGATCATTTATATCTCCTTCTGATTCTAGTAATATTCCGCCTAGATTTTTATCTATTTTAATAGAATTAGTTTCTATTGGTCCTACGATTTTCCCATCTACACCGTCGACAAGAAGAGTGGAGTCTTGTGCAAATACGGATCCTATAGCATCACCAATATGTAATCCTGTAACATTACCTGTTAGGTTACCTGTGACATTACCTGTAACATTGCCTGTTAGATTACCTGTAACATTGCCTGTAACATTACCTGTAACATTACCTACTAGATTGCCTGTAAATCCTCCTGATGCATTCACTGATTGATTCAATTGATCTACGATCACGGTGCTGTCTTCAGCTAATACCGAACCGTAAATATCACCGGTAACAATACCAACAAACAAAGCATCATCTCCTGTAGTGCCTGAATTCAACACAGTAACGCCATTAGTAGATCTTACATTACCAAAGACAGCACCGGTCATAGCACCAGTCACGGTTCCAGTGAGATTACCAACAAATCCTCCCGGAGCAGTAATAATACCTGTTCCTGAATTTAATAAAACGGTACTGTCGTCTGCTACGATGTTTATATTGTAATCACTGCCGGTTATTACACCGTCGCCTGATCCCGAACCAATAGCTACACCGCCAACCGTGGAGCCAGCCGGTAAATTAATAGCTGAGCCTGTAGCTGTTATTACAGCGTTTCCCACATAAAGACTGGAACCGCTCAAATATAAATCTTTAAATCTTTTAGCAGCACTGCCAAGATCATAGGTTGAATCTACATAAGGTATTACATTGCTTCTAATAGTATTATCTAAATTTATAGCACCTAGTACACTATCTACTAACACTGTGCTAGTATCATCTGTGAATACAGAACCTTTGATATCTAGGACAACGACTCCACCCCCTACAGTAGCAGAAATTTTATTAGCAGCGTCGTCGTAGGTAAACGAAATACCGGTATGTGTACCAGAGGAAAGAACACTGGCTACAGCATCTTGTGCATCTTCTGTTCCGAAAGCTGTAACAGCAGTTCCGCCGAGGGTGCCGGTAATGCCTCCGTCTGTGCTGTCACCGACAAAAACTTGTTTGAGTGTAGTATCATAGATCAATTCGCCTATGATGGGCCTAATTGACGTTCTTTCCGCTGTTGTTCCTCTGCGAATTTGTAAAGGCATAGTAATCGACTCCTGGAGCTATCTCTTGTTGTATTATTTATGCCGTCTGTTTGATAACCTAGAGCCAAAAAAATAGGGCTCCGAAGAGCCCTAAAAGTACGTAGATAATGTCACATTATAGGACCGTTGCCGTTCCTAAACCCTACTTTTCCACCTTCTTCTTCTATACGCTTTAACACATCTTCGAATAAGATAGGTGCGAAATCTGGAGTTTGCTCTACGCACACGCAATGATATCTAACATCGATCTCATCGCTGTACAAGACCTCGCCCGTTCTAGCATCTACTCCACGAGCTTTCTTTACACGATTTGAATGTAAGTGCCCGTGTATGTTAACACCAAAACGGCCTAAACTTGCTTCGTGTACTGGAATATGGCTCAATATCATACCGTTCATAACGTGGTAAGCACGTAATTCACGGAAGTACTTGACATAGTCTGTATCACGGAAAATATCGTGGTTACCACGGATCAATACCTTGTCACCGTTCAAACGACTCAATGTCGTCAACGCCTTACGGTTGATCACAACATCGCCCAAATGATAAACTTTGTCTGTGGGCTTGACCCGTTCGTTCCAGGCCTTGACCATTGCTTCGTCCATTTCCTCAGGATCAGACCACGGACGCAACTTTGTAAAGCCATCGTCCCGTGTAAAACGGCAAACGCCAGCGTGTCCAAAGTGCGTATCGCTTACTAAAAATACGCTAGGCATATTGCCCTCCTTTCTATTCTATTGATTTGCGAAACAGTAATTCCTGTCGAGAAAATGCTTCGATTTCCCACGGTAGATTCAGATACTTGTGATTTTTACGATAGCGTCGACCATTCCAATAATTTACACCGTTGACCTGCTTCAATGTTCCTTTAGCCAATTGCTTGACATGAACCATTTCGTGAGCTAGTGTTATGCCCATGTCTTTCAAACTTCTAGGTTTAATTAATACCACATAACTGTCGATCACATCTAACGGAACAGTAGCACCTTCATGATCTCCAACTTCTGTATTGGTCACTTTGATCATTACAGTTTTACGACTACTAGTTAATTTGAGCTCTTTGATCATTCTAGGAACAATGCGCTCAAAAAAAGCCTTAGTTTGTTTGCTTCGAGTTACAATAGCGTATTCCAATTAGATATCTCCTTCACGCTGTCTGCGCTCACGACGAGCTGCTGCTAAGGTAAAAACCTTTTCGTTGTCGTTGGTCCAATCTTCTTCGACAGGAGCCCCATTAATTGTGTGAGGCTCCTGCT
>Ga0172367_10004743_pt1 | contig 16763 bp, 15 predicted proteins | sample Lak10m_FD_114542 | JGI IMG/M metagenome (GOLD analysis project Ga0172367, IMG submission 114542) | Freshwater microbial communities from Kabuno Bay, South-Kivu, Congo - kab_022012_10m | ecosystem: Environmental > Aquatic > Freshwater > Lake | place: Democratic Republic of the Congo: South-Kivu...
ATTTTGTTTTGCAATTTCTACAAGCTGACTATATCTTTTAAAGATACCATTAGAGGCTAAGGCTGCACGTAGTGCTTTTTGCCTTATAACGCTGGTTTTTACCTTCCCATCCCTTTCCCTCTCTAAAAGGGATAAAACTTCAGCTGGCTCTTTGGTAAACTCCCTAATATTTACCAAAAAATCTCTTTCTTTGAAGAGAAAAGTTCTTCCATGTAAAGAGGTATAAAGAGTTTGAGGAGATTCAAACTTCATGCAGAATCTAAAACAAGGACAGTATCTGAGAAAAGCAGAATAGGGAAAATGAGTGGAAATCTCTTTAATCTGCTTTTGGTAAGATTTTTTTGCATTGCTTGAATCATCTCTTACAACCACGACATCAGAAAGCCCCTGGAAAACAAAAACCTTTCTAGTTTCTTTCGATTGTTCATTAACAAATGCATTAAGATCCTTTATACGCCCGTTTCCAAAGCCTGCATAAGTATTTTTCGTGCTTTCATCCCAAAAGTTAAAACTATTTTCTTTGAATCTGATGATTGCAATCTTCATAATAGCTTATTGTTGTTTGTCCTCAAAAAATTTTCCTGGGGTACCTATAAAAACAAAACCATCCTCCTGGGAAGGAAGTGGAAGTTTCCAGGCTAACAACTTGCTCAATTCTAAGTATCTCGCCTTTAAAGTCTCTTCATCGGAGATTGTATCAACTTCCCTTAATACAAAGAATCTTCCACCCATATACTCAGATTTTGAATAAAAGGCTTCATTTAATTGATATAGCGCATCTACCCAACCGCCTTTTTGCAAGGCTTTCGAAATAATTCGCTTTCTTGCATCAGATGGAGGATTATCGGTAGAAGAACACTCCATTTGAAGCAATTTTTTAACCCCTGATTTAGTTTGTTGCGTATTAAATTCTTTTCCCCCGATTTGAATAAGTTTGGATGCATTTGGGATTAATGGAGCCGATTCGGTATTACGGTCGTTAAATACTTTCTTTTTCAACACTGGCTTTAAACAGGAAGTAATCGTTACTTTTATCATTTCTTGAGCAATTTCATAAAAACTTCTTGAGACTACTGGATTTTTCTTTATATCTAGAGCAATAGAAATGTAACCTGTAAGAACAAATACCCTATTACCCTCGGCAAAAAACCGATGTACAACCTCCTTTATTTTTTCTACCATGTCTAAACAATCTTCAAAAGGGAAACAAGAAGTGGTTGGATCGATAGAACGTTGAGAAGAAACAACAAACATTTCCCTATCGCCTACGTGAATATTTATCATTGAAAATCTCCTTCTATTTTTCTAACTATCTTCTCATGGGGCTATCTTTATCTTCAAAATGAATGCTAATATAGCTATTTAATCTTGGAATCAGCCCTTGAATATCTGATCCCGAATCAATTAAAAAAAGAGCGCGCGGATGGCTTTTTGCTACTTGCACAAGCTCTTCAAATCTACGAAATGCACCATCAGCTTTTAAAGCTGCAGTAAGAGCTGATCTTCTCTCTACACTAATCTTTGGATCAGTATCCCTCTCATTTTCTAAACAACTTTTAACTGTTTGGATATTTCCTTTGAATCGATTCAGATCGAATATAAAACATCTATCTCGAAAGAGAAAGGTTTCTCCAATAATTGAACTATAGAGAGTATCGGGCGATTCAAACTTCATAAAACAAACAAAACATGGGAAAAGGTAAACAAAACAGCAAACCATGCAGATACACTCAATGTATTTACGTTGATTTTCATACGCAATTCTTGCGTTTTGTGAATTGTCCCTAACTACAACCACATCAGAAAGACCCTGAATAACAAAAACCTTACTTTTACTACTCTCTATGAATTGTTCAATATGATCAAAACCACCTAACATAGGATCTTGCTGCTTACCTTCTTCAACAGTTGTAAATGTACAATTGTGATCTCTCACATTAATTACTCCAAAAGACATATTTACCCTCTTTACTATCAAGGAGAAAACTTTAACATGTCTTTACATTTTTCATAAAGAAAATTGTATTTAAATCATAAATTATTTGATGATCTGGGGAATTGCCCACTTTTACAGTGAAATCTGAATAATTCTCATAAAGAGATTTTCTCTCGCTATACATCGTTTCAAAGCTCCCCTCTATATCTTTGGAATCTAAAAATGATGGGATGCCATTTTTGATAACATTCTCTTTTAGTAAAGATTTATCGCACTCAAGATAAACAATAGGGCCTAATTTTTTAAGAAAATCCATATTTGATTTTCTTAAAACCACCCCCCCACCTGTTGCAATAACGGTATCTTGGCTAATCTGAATCGATTTTATAGCAACACTCTCAAGATCACGAAATTTTTTTTCTCCCAAAAAACGGGCTAGCTCTCTTAGATTGTCACCGCTATCGATCAATTCATCCGTATCAATGAACAAAACACCTAACTTATGGGCAAGTTTTTTACCAAAATAAGTCTTTCCGCAAGATTTGAACCCACAAAGGGTTATAGCTCTTCCCATTTTAGGTAAAGCTCCGTAATCTGAGTTTCTAACAAACCAATTTCATTACAAAGGTCTGAAAGAAGTTTGGGATTTTCAGCAACTTCCTTGGTATCAATTTTTCGATGCAAAGCCTGTACCATCTCTTCTAGCTTAGAAATTTTCTTCTCGATTTTTTCTTGCTCTTTTTTTGGATTAATCTGCCCAGGATTTTTAGAAGAACCTCCCCCCTTTTCAGCTTTTTTTGGAGGATCTGCCTTTTTTAGACTCGACATATATTGTGCATAATCTGCAAAGATGAGCGCTTTTTCAGGATCTGCTAAAAGAATAATCTGATTACAAATTCTATCAAGCATATATCGATCATGAGAAATTAAAACTAAAGCTCCTGGAAAATCCATCAAACTTTCCTCAAGTGTTTCAAGTGTTGGAATATCTAAATCGTTGGTTGGCTCATCAAGGAGTAAAATATCTGCCGGCTGAAGCATTAAATGGGCAATATTAATCCTTGCCCTTTCCCCACCTGACAATTTACCAATAGGGGTAGGAAGTAATGTTGGATCAAATAAAAACCGTTTTGCCCAAGCATTTATATGTATTTGCCTTCCCCTGAAGGTGACATAATCTCCATTTGGAGCAAGGGCATCTTTTAAAGAAAGGTGAAGCGGAAGTTGCACTCGATGTTGATCAAAATAGACAATTTTTAAATTATCAGCACGTTTTATAGTTCCTTGATCCGGTTCAAGTTTACCTTCGATCATACTCAGTAAGGTTGTCTTCCCACAACCATTTGGCCCCATAAGTCCTATGCATGATCCTGGTGATAAGGTAAAATCTAGATGTTTAAAAAGAGTCCTGCCACCCATATTTTTTGATAGATTATTCCCTACAAGAAGCTTTCTTGTTTCTCTATCACTTGATTCAAAGTCTATCTTGGTACGAGTGTGTGTATTTCTTTGCTTTAAAGCTGCGTGCTCTTCTTTAATTCGTTGGGCTTCATCAATTCGAAACTCCGCCTTTGTGGTGCGGGCTTTTACGCCAGCTCGCAGCCACTCTGTTTCTCTGCGAAGTTTATTTGCAATCCTTTTTTCTTGCTCAAGCTGCCCTTCCATAAACTGCGCTTTTAGACGTAAAAACTCATCATACGGACCATCGGTTGCAAACACCCCACTTGGATACATTTTATCAATTTCAATAATACGATTTGTAGCATGCTGTAAAAAATATCGGTCATGGCTTACTAATAAATAAGCTACCGCCTCCTTCTTTAAAAAGCCCTCAAGCCAAATAATTCCTTCTAAATCCAAATGGTTGGTTGGCTCATCAAGAAGTAACAGATCAGGCTCTTTGATCAACTCTACTGCAATACTTAATCGCTTCTTCCACCCTCCTGAAAGAGCATCAGCAGAAACTTCATTGCCAGTAAATAAAAATTTTTGAAGTTGCATGTCAGCAATACGTTCACAATCATAATCAGGGGCAACTGCCTTTGCAGCCTCCATTAAGATTTCTTTTGGGCTTTTGTTTGGAAAAAAGCAATCCTGAGAAACATACCCAACCCTTAACCCCTTCCTAAATGAAACTTCCCCCGAATCAGCTTTTTCTAAGCCAGATAAGATCTTTAATAAAGTTGATTTACCACAGCCATTTAAGCCGGTTAACCCCACCCTATCTCCCTCAGAAATATTAAATGTCAAATCATCAAATAATATGCCCCTTCCAAAACTCTTTGCAAGAGATTTTATGCTAATTAATACGCTCATGAAAAAAGAATACAATAAGTGGTCTAAATTTGCACCTCAAATTAGAAATTTTTGAGGGATGAAAAAATTTAAAGCAAAAGCATTGACAGTTTAAAACTTTAAAGCTAACATTTATTTTTTAACCAAAAAATTTCTATGAATAACATGTTTTCTCAATTAATTACCGCATTAGCACTTTCTTGCCCTCTCACTCTTGCTGCCTATACTGCCTATATTTCAAATGGAACTGCAAATACAATCTCAATTTTAGATACAGCTACTGATACAATCACAGGGACTATCTCAGGGGTGACAAATCCAAGAGCTCAAGCAATCACTCCAAATGGAAGATATTTATATGTTATTCAAGCAACTCCAGCAAATAGCATCGCTGTTGTTGACACTTCAACAAATACATTAGTTACAACAATAACTACTAATATTAACACACCATCTGATCTTGCAGCAACACCAAATGGTGAGTACATATATGTCACAAGTTCAGGTAATACTAACATTAGTCGTATTTCTACTGCAACAAACCAAGCTTCCCTCATATCTTTAGGGGCCTTTAGCCAATTTATTACTATCAATCCTGCTGGAACTTTTGCTTGGGTATACACACTAGCTTCCGGTTTTAGAGTGATTAACCTTGCGACAGATTCTGTTGGCTCCCTAATAACTCTTAATGCCCCGGTTACTGATATTCTTTTTGGTGCAGATGGGACAAAGGTTTATGTAGCAGTAGCTGGAGGAGCTGACGATGTTCTTGTATTTAATGCTGTAACACCTGGACTAAGTGCAACTATTAACGTAGGAGATAACCCTTCCTCTTTATCTCGCACTCCAGATGGATCCTTTATTTACGTAACAAATCAAGCAGGCAATAGTGTGAGTGTAATTAGGACATCAGATGATACCCTATTTGATACAATTACAGACAATGTGGGTGCTGGACCAATTAGTGGTGCAATCACTCCCCATGGTCACCGTCTTTATACTGTCAATACCAGCCAGGTTGGAAAAAGAACATCTACAACATCAAATCTTGTAGAACAAGATATTTCTCTTAACAGTGTCCCTGCTAATATTTTGATCTCTCCTTTATCAGCACCAACAGGCCTTGATGGAGATGAGTATACAAATAACTTTGGTGTTTGTTATGAGCTTTATAATTTACTTACTTGGACAGCAAGTTCAACGTCAGACACAATAGGTTATAACATTTATAGAGATGGTGTTTTAATTGGATCAACCTATGGAATAAATGCAACACTTTATGAAGATCATAATCGAGCAGAAGGAACCTATTACACCTATACAGTCAGAGCCTTTGCTGATAATGGTCATGAAAGTTTACCAATAACTATTACCATCTTATAAAATTTATGAAAATATACAGCCTTCTTCTACTTCTTTGTTTAAATAGTTCTCTTTTTTGTAAGCCTACAAAAAATAAAGAGCAGCCGGTGTATGCAAAACCAGCAAAAAAGGAGTCCCCTTCAAGAGCGCTTGGTCCTCTTGTTGAGGGAAAACTTGGCTATTTCTTCTTCTTAGATTCTAATATGCAAAACATTTATGATAATGGTGGTATTGATGTAATGGCTTCTGGCTCATACCCTATCTATAAATATTTAGCACTTTATGCAAGCGTAGAATTTTTTGATAGAAATGGATTTTCCACCGGCTCGCATGAAAGATCTGTAGTTTATGGCATTCCTCTTAGCTTAGGCTTTAAACCGTTTTACAAGATTAAAAAGAATAGTTATGCTTATGCTATCGTCGGACCTCGCTATAGCTTTATTCAAGTAAGACCTCATTCCTCTTTTCTGCCAGCTGAAATTAACTCTGGGGGTATTGGATTTTTTGCCACTCTTGGCTTACATCTTATTCCAGCAAATCATTTTTTAGTTGATGTGTTTGGAGAATATTCCTACATACCTGTTCACTTTAAAACAACAGGTAATTACGTCTATGGAAATGATGTGAACGCAGGCGGTTTAACTTTTGGCGGCGGTCTTGGGTATGTATTTTAAAAAGCCCCAGCAAAGAGCTAATTTCAGTCTGATTTTTAATAATCAGATTTCTAAGATATAATCTATTCTTTACAAAAGTGTTATGACGTTAGCAACCATTGAAACTTTTAAAGCTCCCCTTGCCATTAAAGATGAGCATAACACCGACGGATGGATGATTGAAGGGATGCACTACAGATTTGACCCTCAAGGGAGTTTACCATTTCTTAAAGAGGTATATAGTGAGGTGAAAAAGCCGATCCTTGTAACAGAGATTGGCTGTACAGGTCCTACTGAAACAAAGGGCTATCATTTTTTAAGGTCTACGTTTACTAACACTTGTACAGCGGCAGGAAGTTAGTGAATGAACTCACCATACCCGAAAGTGTATGAAATTAAAGATGACTTTTAAGCATCCATGCACATTTATCAAATAAGGTAATACTTTTTAACATTAAGTCAGAAGAAACCTCATCCCCTAATTCGCTAAATTTACCCACAAAGACCAAGCCTATATCTGATAAAGTTTTATGACTTTCAGCTAAATCGTTCACCATTTCAAAAGCAGTACCCCCCTTCCTTGGAGGGGTGATTCCTGATCGCTTTTCAAAGTCAGAAAAACTCCCCTCCACATAGGCCCCAAGACCGGCAATCCTTTCAGCTATTTCATCTATCAATGAAGTTAATTCCGTATACTGAGCTTCAAATAGTAGGTGTAGGGAGTAAAATGAGGGTCCTTTTACATTCCAATGGTAGTTTTGTGTCTTGAGATAAAGAGCGTAAGTTCCTGATAGAAATTTAGTTAGATCGTTTACAACATGAGACATATGAATAACTCCTTTTTCCTTTAACTCATTGCTAACATCTTTAAAAAGAGTTCGTCAACATCTATTGTTGCTAAAAAAACCTCCTATCAATAGCTTTACGTACAGATGTGGAGGTTACTGTGAATGAAATTGATGTACTTATTGTAGGGGCAGGACCTACTGGACTTGTAATGGCTATTGAATGTAGACGCTACGGTCTTTCATTTCGAATTATTGACAAAAGTCCCTCACCTTCAACCTATTCAAAGGCAGCAGCTGTTCAATCTCGAACATTAGAAATTTTTCAAAGAATAGGTATTTTAGAGCCCTTTTTACATCAAGGGGTTAAGATAAAGGCTGGAAATATTCACCTCGGGAATAAAAACTCTACTAGAATATCTTTTGACAAGGTTGAGTCTCCATTTCCTTATGTGTTAGGAATTGGACAAGACACCACAGAGCAAATACTTGCTAACTTCCTAGAACTAAACAAGGGGAAGATTGAAAGAGGTGTCACTGTGCTCGAAATTGAAGAAAGAGGAGAATTTATCTATGCAAAAACCGATATAGGGGTGATTAAAGCAAGTTACCTTGTAGGGTGCGATGGCGCTCATAGTATTGTTCGAAAATCGCTTCACTGCTCGTTTAAAGGAAAGACTTTTACCGACGTATTCTCCTTAGCAGATGTGAAGATCAAATGGCGCTACCCTCATGATGAATTGCAAGCCTTTTTAGGAAAAAGCTCCCTTGCCGCTGCCATCCCTCTTCCAGGGGAAGGTAGATACAGGTTGATATTTCAATTAAAAAGACTTAGAAATAGATGTAAAAAGTCAACACAAGAAGAAATTGAACATGGTCTAATAGAGTCTAATGAATTAAAGATCCCAACACTTGCCGAAATTGAAACCACCCTTTCCTCTTTGGTGAAAGATGCTGTAAAAATTTCTGATCCAAAATGGGTAGCAAATTTTCGTATTAATAGTAGATTGTCTAATAGATATAGAAAGGGAAGAATATTTCTTGCAGGAGATGCTGCCCACATTCACAGCCCAGTAGGTGGGCAGGGAATGAATACAGGAATACAAGATGCCTTTAATCTTGCTTGGAAAATTGCCTACACAACCGCTCATTTCATTGAAAATAAAAACCTATTAAATTCCTATGAAAAGGAACGGCATATCCTTGGGAAGAAGTTATTAAAAAATACCGAAAGAGCCTCTAATATAATCACCATTCACAGACAGCCTCTTTTATTCTTAAGAAAAATCTTTGCCTCCTTAATCCTTTCGTTTGAGTGTGTTCGTAAAAAAATTACAGAGGCTATATCTGAAACCACCATTGGCTACCCTCAAAAACGAATGAAAAATGTTAAGGTAATAGAAAATAAAAAAGCTATCGACTATTTTATAGCCTCAGAAAAAACAACTAAGTATAACTTAATCCTCTTTAATATTGGAGAAACACCTATTCATCATAGCCAATTAGAAATTTTTCATGCACAAGATACCACCACAAAAAAAGCCATTCTTGTTAGACCCGATGGTTACATAGCTTTAGAAGATACGCCCCCCTTTCATAAACTTAAACGTTATTTTGAATAATTTTAGTCCTCTTGCGAAAAAATCACCACCTTAATTAAATACCGTTATCCCCTGAACATAACAGGGTAAAGTTTGCTCCCTATCAATATCGCATTAAATATAAAGCATGTAATGGGGATATAAGTTATACTATAACACAACCATTGAATGAAACCTATAAGGTGTTCTATGAAAAAAAAATTTTTAACATCCATTATTTACCTTAGCATCTATACAACTTTACCAATCAATCTTTTTGCCTACACCGCCTATTTTTCAAATGTAACCAATGGTACTGTTACTGTTACAAGTACAGAGAATAATTCAATTATCACTACCATTACAGGAATTACATCCGCAAGAGACCTTGCAATTACACCTGATGGTAGAAACTTATATGTTTCCCAACTTAATGATACTATCTCTGTTATTGACACTTCTACGAACCAAGTTATAGACACTATTTCAACAAATGATCCTCGTCAAATAGCCATTTCCCCTGATGGGGACTTTCTTTATGTTACTAATCTCAATAGCAATACTGTCAAGATAATTTCCACATCTAGTAACGAAGTAGTCTCATCGATTGAAATTGGACATGCAACATTTTCGATAGCTATCAATCCATCAGGCAACCTTGCTTGTATAGGAGGGGCTACCACCGGATCTATTTATGTAGTAAATCTCGTTAATCAATCTATCATTAGTACCATCAGTGGATTTTCCGGTTTATCTTGCATAAGCTTTAGTATTGATGGAACAAAGATATATATAGCAGATGATACTTCAGATAGCATCTTTGTTTATGATGCCTCCACTCTCCTTCAATTACATAGTATCCCTGTTGGCTCTAATCCAAGCTCTATAACTAACACCCCAGATGGTGAATTTCTTTATGTAACAAACGAAAGCGGTAATAGTGTTAGTGTAATTAGTACAGTGTCAAATACAGTTCTAACTTCTATTGCCGTTGGAAGTGCCCCAAGCAGTATTGCAATAACCCCTGACGGAAGTACTCTATATACTGCTAATAGCAGCAGTGCTAATGCAAGTATGATTATTGCCGCTACAAATACTGCAACAAATGTTCTTTCACTAAGTAACGGTCTTTACAATGTTCTTATAGCACCGCTTGCAACTCCAACATCCCTTTCTGGATCACAAAAAATGAACGATTTTGGTTTTAGATATGAATTATACAATTATCTATCCTGGACCCCAAGTACCACCCCAGCTACCATTGGATATAATATTTATCGCGATGGAGTGCTCATTAGTTCAATATCAGGAATAAATACAACTACATACTTAGACCATAACCGAGAAGATGGTGTTTCCTACCAATATTCTATTAGATCTAGAGCGAGTAATGGTGAACTTAGCTATCCTACTTCGATAACCATTCCTTCAAGATGACTTTTTTGCATCAATATAGCCATTTGACTTTGTATTTTAGGTTTATCTTTCGTAAAGTGAGTGTTTCATTTGACAGTAAATTATTTAATTTGCATTCTATTTATTTACCAAGATGAGAATTTACAATATGCACATTTTCATAGAAAAGTCGAAGAAACTGATTCATTCTAACAATCAAAATGAATTTTCAAAAAAGTCTATTTTATTTTTTTTGATTGTCTTTGCTATTTCGAAACCAAATTATGTTTTTTCTAAAGAGCTTTCAGAAACGACTGTAGAACAAAGTACCCCCCCTTCTATCGATGTGAAAGTTGGCTACTTCTTTTTTACAGATAGTACGATGAATGATGTTTACTCAAATGGAGGAATCGATGTTCAACTTGCAGGATCCTATCCAATTTGGAGAGTTGTTAGTATCTATGGGGCTGTAGAGTTTTTTGAAAAAAATGGCTATTCTATGAACTTAAATGATAAAGCGTGGGTTTATGGTATCCCTCTAAGTCTAGGGGTAAAAGTAGATTTTGATCTTAAAACCAATATCAGTGTATACGGAGCTTTTGGGCCAAGGTATAGTTTTATTCAAAGTAGAGCAAATTCATCCTTTGTCCCGTATGAAGCAAACTCTGGTGGTATTGGACTTTTTGCTCTTGCTGGATTATATTTTAGAATTCAACCCCACTATTTTTTAAATCTATTTGGAGAATATTCCTACATACCTGTACACTTTAAAACTGTGCCCACTAACGTCTATGGAAGTGATGCAGATGCTGGTGGCTTTACCTTTGGTGGCGGCCTCAGTTATAAGTTTTAAAGAAAAGTGTTAATGGTATAGCTATGCAGAATAGAAAAATTCTTATTTCGGGAGCCGGAATTGCCGGTTGTACTCTCGCCTATTTTCTAAAAAAGCGAGGTCTTTCGCCTCTTATCATTGAAAAATGCCCCTTTGAAAGAGCTGGTGGGTATAAAGTTGACATACGCGGTGCTGCCCTTGAAGTTGTAAAGAGGATGGGGATTTATGAGAAGCTTTTAGCTGCTAACGTTAATCTTAACAGATCCAAATTTATCCTCCCCGATGGTAAAATTTTTGAATTTGATGGAGATTTTTTAGGCCTTTCCTCTGAATGGGAAATTGAGGTAAATCGTTGGGACCTTATACAAATGCTAACCAAGAAAATAGGTAGCCCCCACATCATTTACGGTGATTTCATTAAAAGAATTGATGGAAAAAGAGTTGACTTTGATAAAATGGATTCAGGGGAATTTGATATAATCATTGGCGCTGATGGGCAATTTTCAAATGTAAGACGACTTGCTTTTGGAGCTGACTTAAACTATCTAAAAAGCTTTGAAATACAATTTTGTGTCTTTCCTATACCAAACGTTTTTCAACTTGACCGCTGCGAAGTTGTCTACTTTGAAAAAGGAATGCTTGCAACCGCTTATGCAGTTAAAGATCATTCCTACGCATGCCTTGCTTTTAAATCTGAAGATGAATCACTTTCTGATGAAAATAGGAAGATGGTTTTTGAAAAAAGATTTGGAAGTTTAGGTTGGAAAGTCCCTCATTTAATTTCTTTGATGAATGAAAGCGATGACTGCTACTTTAATACCATAGCGCAGGTGAGAATGCCATGTTGGTCTAAAGATAATGTAGTTCTTGTTGGAGATGCTGCCTATTCGGCCCAAGGCATGGGAACAAGCCTTGCAATCACTGGGGCCTACATTTTAGCACTTGAAATTGAAAAAGCCCAAGGAAACTTTCCCCTTGCTTTTACCGAGTATGAAAAAGCTATGAGGAAATATGTTGAGGATTCTCAAAAACTTGCTGAAGGTGAAAGTCAAATATTTACCTCCTCACCTTTGAAGTTAAAATTGCAGCTTTTCTTGATGAAAATCTTACCAAAAAAAATCCTTTACACTATGAATGAAAAAAGACGGATGAAGATGAGGGCTGTTGCTGGTAGCTTAACATTAGAAGAGGATACCTTACACTAACTTATAAGCCGAAAGCGCTTCCTTTGCAGCCTTTTGATGATTTATCATAGGGGCTGGATAACAAATAGACTCATCTCTATACTTTTCCTCAAACCAATTATGCAGCACTTTTGGAGAAACATCCTTAAGTTCTGGAACCCATTTCTTAATATAGACACAATCAGGATCAAATTTCTGCTGCTGACTCCACGGATTAAAAATTCGAAAATAAGGTTGAGCATCACACCCAGTGCTTGCCACCCATTGCCAATTCCCATTATTGACAGCAGGATCGTAATCGATTAAGTGCTGAGCAAAATACCTCTCCCCTTTCCTCCAATCAATATGCAAATCCTTTACAAGAAAAGAAGCGGTAATCATTCGAACACGGTTGTGCATAAATCCTGTGGCATTTAACTCTCTCATCCCAGCATCTACGATGGGAAAGCCAGTTGCACCCTCACACCATCTTTTAAAAGAGGTTTCACTGTGAGACCATTTAACCTTATCATATTTTTGATGAAAGGAACCTTTAAATACATAAGGGAAGAAAAAGGCAATGGTAGAAAAAAAATCTCTCCAATACAAAGAACGAATCAGATCATGATCCTTTCCTAAGTGATGACAAATAGCCTCATGCACCTCGCGAGGAGAAATCACTGTAAATTTCATATAAGGAGAAAGAGAGGTAAAACATTTTATCGCAGGAAAATCGCGAAACTCTCCATAGTGCTCATAACTATCTAAATGCTTAAGGATTTTTAATGCCTCCTTTCTTCCGCCTAACAAATGAGTCTCCACTTCTGGAGGTTTGAAATTTTTTAACTTTTCAGAAAAAGAAATGGTTCCTGAAAAATAGTTTGTCCATCTGTTTTTTTGTGAAGGTGCCACCTGATATTTAGACGCATTACGAAAATAAGGGGTAAATACCGTGTAAGGATCGCCATCTTTCTTTAAAGTAGTCTCTGGTGGATGAAGTAAGGCATCGTTAAATGAATAGAAGGCAATACCACTTTCTTTGCAAACTTTTTCAAGTCTTTTGTCCCTTTGAATACTGTATGGTGTGTAATCTCGATTTACTATTAGTGCATCAATATGTAACTCCTTGATACACTTTTTTAAGATCTCATCGGACTTTCCATGAAATACAAAAAGCTTACCCTCTTTTTTTGATAGTTGCTCATCAAGATCATGGAGCGACTCAATCATAAATTTTAAGCAATGATCACTTTTATAAGGATTTGCTCCCACCTGCTCGGGAGTGAAAATAAACGCAGGGATCACTTTTTCTGAGGAATACAAAGCAAAAATCAAGCCAGTGTTATCCTCAACTCTCAAATCACGTCTAAATATAAAAAGAGACCTTTTAAACTGCTTTTCCATTTTTTACTTCTAATTGACATTTAAATCACCATACCATACATTTACCTTTAGGAAAATATGAAAAATAAGATTAATATACTTGGCATTGTAGGTAGTTTACGTAAACAGTCATATAATCGCGCACTAATGAAGGCAGCCTTACAAGTAACACCCACTCATTGTCACTTAGAAACATTTTATTTAGATGACATCCCTATTTACAATCAAGATAAAGAAACAAATCTTCCACCATCTGTGGCTTTACTAAAAGCAAAAGTGGCAGCTGCAGATGCTATCTTAATTGTTACCCCAGAATACAACTACTCCATACCTGGTGTATTAAAAAATGCCTTGGATTGGGGTTCAAGGCCCTATGGAAACAATTCATGGAATAATAAACCTGTTGCCATCATGGGAGCCTCTGTTGGCGTTCATGGCACATCGCGCGCTCAGTATCACCTGCGTCAAATTTTTGTAAATTTAAATATGCATGCGCTCAATCGTCCTGAAATTCTTGTTGGTTCTGCTCATGAAAAATTTGATGCCGAAGGTAATCTTTTAGATCCTAAAACTTCTGAAAAAATCGCAGAACTTTTATCTAATCTTGCCGCCTCTGTAAAAGATAAATCGTTACTATCGCAGTAATAATGTATTTTACCTAAGGTATGTTTTTGAAGTTAGTAAGAAAAGCTTCTACTTCTTTTGGCTTTTTATTCCTGAAGGCTCAAACATATATATATCTAAATGATGAACGGAAATATCTAAGAGTTTCCCAAGCTTAGAAGCAAAAGTGGACTTGCCACTTCCAGGAAGACCAATGATAGCAATTCTTTGAAAATGTGATTTTTTTATCTTTGACCTCCTTTTGGGGTGGAATAAATATATTTATAAATTTTTCTCATAAAAGATCAATTTTAAGGGTTCATAGGCATATTCCACCTTAAATGTTTTACTAATTTGTTCTAAAGAAAACTCCTCTACAAGTTTTTGTATTGCCTTGCACCAAACTTAATGTCTAATATTAATGGTAAGCTTTCTACTCTTAAATAACAAAAGTCTTCCCGCATCACTATGTGCTGTTAAGAGAGGTACCCTAAACAAGTAAGGCATCTTTTAAGCTCCTTGCAATAGTAGTATGAGACCTCCTTATTTCATATGCTATCTCTCTGTAAGTCTTGCCTGAATTGACCAAAGCATCCGTAGTTTCTCATTCTTCTATTGTTAATCTTGTGTATTTCGTGTGCGTATTATTCCACAATTTTATTTATGGTGCATTAGATTCTTACACCCAGGGTTAATGAAAGTTAAATAGAGAGCAAGTTCATGTCTTATAAGATTTAAAAGGTCTTTTTAGATATGTGCATAACTGATTCATCAAATCTAAGCTCTAAAAATTCTACATCAAAACAACCAAACTTATCACTACTTTTAAATGAAAAATTTACAAAAAAATCAACTTTTATTTATATTAAAAACATTAAAGAGACTATTTCATAGGTAAAATTATGCAGATATCGACAACCTATCACTACGTTGAGATTCTTTGGCAGGGAAGCACTACAATAAGAGACAGAGAAAGTCGTTCTAATCTTGAAATTGGTTTTGTGGATTTTGAATTTAATGGATCCTCAACTAAGATTTCAACAATAATTCCAAAAGGTGCAGATCCAAAAGTTGCTATAGAAATCCCCTTTAGAGTCTTCATAAAAGATAAACACGAAACGGCAAAAAATTTAAAGGTAACATTGGGGCAAATAAAGGTCATAAGAATAAACATTCACTTTTTTGGACAAGGGCAATTTCTTAGTGATAATGATGCAGCAACTATTGAAAAGGCAATTGAACTAAGAGGATTTTTTCCGAAAAAGTGTATATCTTTTACATTAATACAAAAAGAAGATTTAGATCTTTGGCAGCGATATCAAATTTGTATAGGATCTTTTGAGGGTAAGATGAAAGCTCTTTTTAGAAGGAAAGAAAATCTAAGTACTGGATCAAATCCTTCTTCTAAAAATTTAAGGGAGCCTTATGATTTAACCGCAATGAGCGATCACGATCTAAAGAGCAATAGCGCAGCAATTACTCAAAAAGTAATTGAATATGAAAAAAGTCGGCAAGAGGCAATTTTTGAATTAGATGAAAACAGACTCGCTAACGCGTCAAAATATGAGCTAAAATACCTTGTACTTGCCATTTCATTTTTAGAAGAAATACTTAAAAGGGATAAAAGCAAGCAAAAAGTGGATAACTTATGTACCAAACAAGCATTAGAAGGGTTTAAAAGTCTTAAAGATGAAATTGTAAAAAAATAAAAAATACAACAATAAGGAAGCTTGTAGATTGCTTGAATAGACTATTTAACACCCCCTAATGTCATCTTTAAAGGGTTTCCAGCAGGCTCGCCAGATTCCCCGTTGAGAACCAGGAGACTCCAATCTTCATCAACTTTTGATTTGATCAATTTATACGAATATGGCTGAGGACCACCACCTATACATGCTCTAAAATGTATTTCTGTATCAAGGAAAGAGGTAATCAAACATTTTGATGGTACCATATTGGGATAAGATAGGGAGATGCCATTTTTGGAGTCGATACTGATTTTAAATGGGTGAGGAGGCCCTCCTGGAGTTGTATCTATAAAGTCACCTGCGGCTTGGTTAAATTTTTCGTGAATGTCTTCAGCTGAAACTACAGGAAAATCTTCGTTTTTGATTTCACCAAATGACCACACTTCCATTCCGTCAGAAAAACAGGGATATAAATGATTATTTCTTTGAAACAAGTGTAGCTCTTTACCTTGAAATGGTGAGTCTCCTACCACTACATAACGATCAAACAAATTTGTACCCTCGATAGATAGTCGGTTTACTGGTAGAGTGGTGCCGTTAAAATTAACTCGTGTTAGAGGAAATTCTCCTGGGAAAGCTAGAATTCCAGAAAATCCCTTGAATCGACGAGGGCATTCAGCAATTGTTAAATCCTCAATAACGATTGATTTAGGTTCAGGTTTTGATAAGGAAGGTAAGGAAATTTTAGGATTTAATTTTGTCAATACCCCAGTACTAATTGCTAGGTAACGATCAAATTTTCCTTGTCCTGCGTAATTACACATCATGGAAATACAGTTACCCTTTTTTGAATCAACTTTGAATTTAAAGTCATAACCGAAAATACCCCCTCCTTTTCCAATAACGTCATTTTCCAGTTCAAAAGCGTAGCCACACGAAGCATTGATAGCTTGAGCAGTCGTCATTTTTTCGAGATTTTCTCTGCTGATAATTACCTTATTACTATCATTTTCTAGATCATTTTTTTCACTTAAGGCTTTTCCAAGTGCAACTCCAAGTTTTGCCATATCATCCATACAGCTCCATAA
>Ga0172367_10004744_pt1 | contig 16761 bp, 13 predicted proteins | sample Lak10m_FD_114542 | JGI IMG/M metagenome (GOLD analysis project Ga0172367, IMG submission 114542) | Freshwater microbial communities from Kabuno Bay, South-Kivu, Congo - kab_022012_10m | ecosystem: Environmental > Aquatic > Freshwater > Lake | place: Democratic Republic of the Congo: South-Kivu...
ATGACATGACCTTTACGGTTCATCTCCCGTTGGATTTACGTCTGGATGAACAGGGCGGGCTATCCCATATTTCTCTCGATAAAGCCCATCGGGTGATTGATATTACTCGCAGGCTCGAACCTTGGGCTTATGTGGCTCATTTAGATGGTCGGGCAATCCTCCCTGTGGATACTTCTTTTGATGCTGTGCAGCTTTGGCAGGAACAGTCTGTTCAGATATTGAATTTGGTTGGACATTGGGTGGGTGATTCGCAGAAATTAGCCCTTGAAAACTTGGAAGGGTATCCCCTGGATTTCCATATTCCAATTTTGGAACGCAGCGCTGTTAGCCGGACTGTCGATATTGGTCATCTTTGGCTGGACGGACATGAACCAATTGACTATCTGCATGCTGCAATGCCACGTACTCGTGTAGTGCATATCCATGGTGTTTCTGAACGCGATCACAGTTCTCTTGTGTACGCTGATCCTGAAGTGCTTACTTCTTTGTTGGGAGAGCTCATCCACTTCAAATACAACGGTGTGGTAACAATTGAAATATTTTCCGAGCAAGATTTCATTTCTTCTCTGCAGGTCCTTGAAAATATCAGTATGCGATATTCTTGAGCGCCAAGTTTTGATTTCCTCTTGCTGTAGGGTTTATTCATCTTGCACATTGTGAGAACAAATTATTGAAAGAGCAGGTGTACTATGCTTAAAATTCAAAATCTGTGCGTCAGCTATTCTTCCAGGCAAGTCTTAACAAACATCAACCTCGAAATCAATAAAGGGGAAATTGTTGCGCTTCTTGGCCCAAATGGCTCCGGTAAATCGACATTACTCCGCAGTATCAGCGGCATCCTTTCCCCCGGTCATGGAAATATCAGGATAGCGGGACAGTTCATCAATACACTTCGCGCGGCGGAAAGGGCTCGATGGATTTCTGTTGTTCCTCAAAATGCACCACTGCCTCCCGCTTTTACTGCATGGGAGACAGTCTTGTTAGGTCGGACGCCTTATATTAACTTTCTAGGTCAGATTTCTGCTCGTGACGAAAATGTTGCTCGCTGTGCTCTGGAAAAGGTGGATGCGTTAAATCTTGCGGATCGTTGCATGGGGGAACTTTCTGGTGGTGAGCAGCAACGTGTATTATTGGCGCGTGCGCTTGCCCAATCTGCACCTATCTTGCTGCTCGATGAACCGACTACGTATCTTGATTTGCAGCACCAATTGAGTTTGCTCAACTTGGTCCACAAACTTGCTCAAGAAGAAGAACTTACAGTCGTGATTGCTTTGCATGATTTAAATCTGGCTGCGCGCTATGCCGATCGTATCGCCTTGCTGGTAGATGGTCATCTAAAGGCCTGGGGTACTGTAAAACAGGTCCTTCGCGCAGAGCTCATTGCTGATGCTTATCGTTGGCCCGTGCAGGTCATTGATCATCCTTTTATGGATACCCCGCTGATTTTGCCCGATATTTTGAATTGACCGGTCAATAACGAGGTTTTATGGGAAAATTAAACGGAAAAGTCGCCATTATAACCGGAGGAACCAGTGGAATAGGCAAGGCAACCGCCCTGCTGTTCGCTAAAGAAGGCGCGTGCGTGGCGTTCAGTGGTAGAAGGTCGAATTTAGGTTTGGCTCTGCAAGCAGAAATTAATCAGATGGGTGCGAAGGCTTTGTTTGTTGAAACGGATCATAAGGATTCCAGCCAGTGTGTGCGTCTTGTGGAAAAAGTTTTAGAAGCATTTGAGAAAATCGATATTCTGTTTAATAACGCGGGGATTGTGACCAAAGGTACGGCAGAAACTACCACGGAGGAAGACTGGGCTTCAACGTTTACTTTGAACGTGACAGCGGTATGGCGCATGAGCAAGTTGGTTATCCCGCAGTTGCGCAGGGTTGGCGGTGGAGTTATCGTAAATAACGCTTCTGACTGGGCTGTAGTTGGTGGAAAAGGCGCATTACCTTATGCTGCAAGTAAAGGTGCAATAGCGCAGATGACCAAAAGTATGGCACTGGACCATGCGGCTGAAAATATTCGTGTGAATGCAGTTTGCCCTGGAGATACTTTCGTGGAGCGTTGGGTGGAAAAAGGTTATTTCGAACATTCAGATCCGGTATCCCTGGATGAAGCCAAGGCAGAATCTGCGGCTTATTTGCCCATGAAGCGTTTTGGTTATCCCGAAGAAATTGCCCGCGCAGTACTTTTTCTGGCATCCAGTGATTCTTCTTTTGTGACCGGGCATTTATTGCTGGTAGATGGAGGCAATACTGCCCAGTGATTCAATATAGCCTTAAAACAATTACTCCATTTCAGAAAAGTGCGATTGTTTTACGAATATTTGCAATAGAATTTCTAATAGAAATCAATGACAGGAGTTATCATGATCTTTGACACAATTGAGAACTATAATCTTTATTCTGGTATAGGTCCTGAAGGTTTTTCAGCAGCATTCAAATTCTTAAGGGAAACCGATCTTAATTCATTGCCGGTTGGTCGTCATGAATTGGATGGTGATAATCTTTACTTTCTTGTGCAAGAATACACCACCAAGTCGCTTGAGCAAGCGAAATGGGAATCTCATCGGAGATACATAGATATCCAGTATATGGTCAGCGGCTTCGAACGAGTCGGATTTGCCAATTTGCACAATATGCAGCTCGGTGATTATCTTCCGGAAAAAGACTACCAGCAGATGACTGGTGAAGGTTTTTCCCTCAATTTATCATCCGGGTCTTTTGCCATCTTTTTTCCTGATGATGCGCATATGCCTGGCCTGGTTGTGTCTGAACCAAGCCCAGTAAAAAAAGTTGTCATTAAAGTTAAAATCAACTAGTAGTCTGTTACCTTAACCAGCCTTTCTTGACCATTGCCGGAAGGATGCAAAATCCTGATCCTGGTTATTTGTCTTTTTAATCCTCATCTTACTAGTTCCGTGATCTTGGTGTTTGGTTTTAGATAAACAGTCCTTTTCGGAAAGCCAACCCTTTTCTATGAATCTATGGCCCAGTAAAACCTGTTTTCCATTCTCAAAAACTTGTATTTGTCTCCTGAAAGTATTATGCTATCTTCATGGAATTATTTGATCAATTATCAGGAAGTAATCTATGTCTTCTTCACTGTCAAGTGACTCAATTGGTGAAGAAAAAAGGAATCAATATGGATACCACGCGGGGAAGATGAATAGTACAGACCCACTCAAGAATACTCCAGCTTCTCCTGTAAAGGGGATTCCTGAACCCAATGACTTCACGGAGCAAGATGGTCAGGTGTTTCTCAGCTTAGAGAAGCTGGCCTTATCTGCCGATAAAGCGCGCAACGCCTACAGTAACGAGGTAGCCATCCGGGACTATTCCTTTGCCCTGGCTGCGCAAAATGGAAACCTCCCGCAAATAGATAAGGCAGTTCGATATGATTTATTGGCAGGACGGGAATCTTGCTATGGTTTGCTGGGCTATTTTTCTGAGCAACAAGTTGATCTGGATGAGATGAAACGGTTGGCAGAAGAGTTGAATGATATTTCCAGGCAAATCAGGGTGGTGACAAGCCAGGTAAGTTTATTGATAAAGTTGGGAAATTATGCAGATGCGCGTATCACTGCTGAAGCAGGATTGAAGCTCGCCAGGAAAAGCGGAAGCCTGATTTTGGAAGCTGATTGTTTAATTTCGCTGGGGTCTTCCTTGCAACTTCTAGGTAATTTTGGCGATGCTTTGGACTATCAACAAAATGCATTAAGAATCTACAGAAAGATAAGTGAAGCTAAAGGAGAAGCTGCAAGTTTACGGTGGATCGCTGATTGTTTCAGAGGCCTGGGCAAGTTTACCCAGGCTCAAGAATACGCTGAAAAATCATTTTCAATTTATCATGTTTTGGGAAATTTGCAGGGACAAGCCGATAGCCTGAATACCCTTGGAATTATTACAACCGACCAGGCGAGAGCTCGTTCATATCTGGAGCAAGCCTTGCAGCTCTTCCAGGCGATTGGTGACCGTACCTGGCAGGCGAATCTTTTTAACAATTTAGGCTTGGTTTATTGGAGTCTGGGTCTATATAGTAAATCTCGCGATTATCTTGAACAGGCTGTTCAGACTGTAAGAGATATGCAGGGACGCTCAAGTTTGGCAAGCTTTTTGGAGAGTCTTGGACGTATCTATTTAGAATTGGGAAGGTATGACGAAGCTCAGCGTGCCATGGAAGAAGGTTAAACCTTATGCCAGGAAATCGGCGATAGGCTTACTGAAACCATGTATCTGACCATGCTGGGGCGGGTTGCCTTAGCTCGTGATCAGTTTGAAAAAGCCAGGGAATATTTTCAACAAGCCTATGAGATACAAGGAAAATTAGGCGCTCAGGGGTATTTGGTAACATCTTTGGCCTGGTTGGGTGTTATCTATTTGAAGGTGGGCGATTTGCCATCCGCTCTTCAATACACTTCGAATGCGGTTGTGCGGTTAGAGTTGGTTGGAACGGCTAACGAATATCCAACCCAGGATATCTGGTGGTTCCATTACCAGGTTCTCAAAGCAAAATTACTGAACGATGCCAGGGCATTGACCCCTGATATTAAATCTGAAGATGTAAAACTCGATGATAGTGCATTGGATTGTCTGCAAAACGCCTATGATACTATGCTGGCAGGTATAACCACCCTGAGCGATGATGGTTTGCGGCGGAATTATCTGAATAAGGTAAAGTTGAACCGGGAAATTCTTATGGAATGGGCTCTTTATTCTTCCCGGTCAACAAATTTTGAGAAGAAAACGCCCGCATATAATCCCCCTGTCACCGAACCGGGTTTTTCCACCGAGTCTAGTCGGACCCATGACCGTCTTAAACGATTGATCGACATCAGCTTGCATATGAATGCAACACTGGATTCTGAGACATTGTTGGATTTTGTGATGGACAATGTGATTGAATTGAGCGGTGCAGAACGCGGATTCTTGGTTATGTTGAATGCCGCGGGCGAATTAAATTTTATGGTCCATCGCGGTATTGACCCTGCAGAATTAGTTTCAGGCCAATTCTCCCCGAACGCGCCAGTGATGATGAAAGTATTCCAGACCAAAGCGCCGTTTTTGTTTGAGTTTACTGACTCGGAAAAAGCTCGTCTGTCAGATCATTACAACTTATTAGAACAGCGCTCAGCAATGTGTCTGCCATTACTAAGACAATCAGAACTGATAGGCATGATCTATGCTGACAACCGCGTCGTCATAGGCAGGTTTTCATTGCCAGATTTGGACCTATTGTCGATCTTTGCTAATCAGGCAGCGACTGCGATCGAAAATGCCCGTCTTTTTCGCGAACGGGAACGACGAATAACGGAATTATCTATTCTTGATGAGATTAGCCAATCACTTTCCTCCACGCTAAACCTGGAAGAACTGCTTGAGACTGTTTACCGGCAAGTTGGGAGAATGTTCGATGTTACCAATTTCCATATCGCCACTTATCAGGAAGGAGATACAGAATGGGTAGGCGCATTTCAAATGGAGCATGGTGAACGCCAGCCTGTCCAGCGCCGTGAATTGAGGCTCGGTCTCACGGGTTATATACTCAGCCACCGCCAACCGATTTTGCTGCACTCAAGCCAGGAAAGTAAGTTATTCAAAGAATCTCTTGGAATTCCACCAATCGGCCCTGCTGCCAAATCTTGGATGGGCGTGCCATTGATCGCAGCGGATAAAGTTGTTGGGGTAATGGCTATCCAGAGTTATGAAAGTGAATACCTGTTTGATGATCATGCTCTAAACTTGTTCTTGACTATAAGCTCTCAAGTAGCCATTGCCATTAGAAATACACGTTTGTATGAAGAAAAGAGCCGCGCCAATCAGGAATTAGAGTCTTTTAGCTATTCTGTTTCCCATGATCTGCGGGCTCCTATACGGGCAATCAATGGTTTTAGCCGTATCTTGCTCGAAGATCACAGTCAGCAATTAGACGAGGAGGGAAAAAAGCATCTCCGGCGGGTTAGCGAGGCTGGTCTGCGTATGGGAGTATTAATAGATGATATTTTACGTCTTTCGCGAGTGACTCGCAGTGAGTTACGCCGTGGCATGGTTGATTTGAGCCAATTGGCTCAATCAGTGGTGGCTGAGCTTCAGAATGCATCAAAGGAGCGCCAGGTTGAATTTGTTATCGTCCCCGATTTAAAAATTAATGCAGACCAAAATTTAATGCGGATTGTTCTAGAAAACTTATTTGGAAATGCCTGGAAATTTACACAGAAACACCTCGATGCTCGGATTGAGATGGGTGTTACAGAGATCAATAACCAGACAACATATTTTATCCGTGATGATGGTGCCGGATTTGATATGGCTTACGTTGACAAGCTATTCGGGGCTTTTCAGCGCTTGCATGATGTCAAAGAATTTGACGGCACAGGGATTGGCCTGGCAACTGTCCAGCGGATCATCCAACGCCACGGTGGCTCAGTTTGGGCTGAGGCAGCTTTGGAACAAGGTGCAACTTTTTATTTTACCATCCCGGGGTAGGGTGGATTCTTCAGGGTTAAAAAGATATCATTTTGTGAACAAAATTCCCACCAGGCCTGAGTAATTACTCACAGGGTGCCTGCCTTAATGAGGAATTGTCCGTTAAAAAGGAAAAAGAGTTTATTTCTGTGGAGATTTGAGCGAAAAGCGCGCTCAAATCTCCACCTGCGGGTAATACCCATGCGGAACGATTGGCTATCTTTCGATTATTATCTGCCTTTACTGCGAAACCAGCATGGTTTGCTGCGCAGATGGTTATTTTCGGGTGCTCTCCCCGAAAATAACCATAAACCCGCTTATTCTCTGCAAAAATCTTAAACCTTACTTCACAATTACCGTTTTTACTGCCGTTTTATGGTTAAATTGGTTTTGAGGAGCCTACCATGGATAAAACTTACACAGAATTCCTTAGCCGATACCCGCAGTATGAAAGTACTCTGCACATAGATAAATTACGTGAAGAGGATTACAGGCGTATTGATCAGGCGGAACATATTTATCTTGACTTTACAGGGGCAGGCCTTTATGCTGAATCCCAAGTAAAAAAACACCAAAAGATTCTCCTTGAGAACACACTCGGAAATCCACATTCCTCGAACCCAACCTCGATGGCAGCAACAAAATTTGTTGAATCTACCAGGGCATTTGTTTTGGAATATTTCAAAGCTAATCCTATCGAGTACGACGTGGTTTTCACCGCCAATGCCAGTGGAGCGCTCAAGACAGTGGGTGAGTCTTATCCATTCACTTCGGGTTCTCAATATCTCCTTACATTCGACAACCACAACTCTGTTAACGGGATCCGCGAATTTGCGCACAACAAAGGCGCGCAGGTTACTTATGTTCCCCTTGTGCTACCTGATATGCGCGTAGATGAAGAATTTTTAATCGCATCTTGGGAAAAAGCCGATTCTCGCAGCAACAACCTTTTTGCCTATCCTGCCCAATCCAATTTTTCGTCGGTCAAACACCCCCTCGACTGGATTGATAAGGCGCATGCCAAGGGCTGGGATGTTCTGCTTGATGCCGCAGCTTTTGCCCCCACCAATCCTCTTGATCTGTCAAAGTGGAAACCGGATTTTGTGCCACTTTCTTTCTATAAGATATTTGGTTACCCCACTGGTCTGGGTGCCTTGATCGCTCGTAAGCAGGCGTTGCATAAATTGCACCGCCCTTGGTTCGCCGGTGGTACCATAACAGTGGCTTCCGTCCAGGGTGATAAATATTATCTCGCCGAAGGGCATGCCGCCTTCGAAGATGGCACAATTGATTTCTTAAATATTCCAGCAATTGAAATTGGATTGAAACACATTCAATCGATTGGAATTGAGTCGATCCTTCTACGAGTGACCTGCCTGACTGGCTGGCTTTTGGATAAACTGACAGCCATGAAGCACAGTTCTGGCGTTCCATTGGTTCGTTTGTATGGACCACTGACCACTCAGGAGCGCGGAGGAGCTGTGACGGTCAATTTTTATAATTCTCATGGTCAATCAATCGATCATCGCTCGATTGAAGAAGCTGCGAACAAAGCAAATATTTCTTTACGCACAGGTTGTTTCTGCAATCCTGGCGCAGGTGAACTAGCCTTGGGCATATCCCGGGTGGAATTAGATATGTGCTTTACTGGGCCTGGTCATGAAGATCGCCTGACTATAGATGATTTCCGCGTGTGTATCGATGGAAAATCCAGCGGCGCTGTTCGAATTTCAGTCGGCCCGATTACTAATTTTAATGATGTCCAGGGATTCCTTCGTTTTGCTCAAAACCTGCTCGATACTTAACCTGGCAACCAACCGGGGTCACATTTTTGCTTATCCCAGGGTACTCCCAGTAGAACTACGGTGATATTATCGTGCCCACCTCGTTCACATGCCAGGTCGATTAGCGCTTGTGCCGATTTCTGGAGAGTCTTACCATACAATATTTCTGCGATTTCACTGTTGCTGACTAAGTCACTAAGTCCGTCACTACACATCAAGATAACATCGCCTGGTACAAGAACTGTACCTTGATTATTCTTCGCCTGTTTATCGTTTTCTGAAGGCTGGAGGAAAAGACGTAGGTCGGGTTCTGGAGGTTCTATCGAACCAAGATGACGGCGTATAACATGCATATTAGGGTGGTTTTTTAAACCAGAAGAAGGATCTATGATCTTCTTTTCTATAGCTTCCTGGAGCCAGGTGTGGTCGCGAGACAACTGCCTTATTTGCATGTTACGGACTAAATAAATACGCGAATCACCCACGTAAGCGATAAAGAGTTGAAGGCCTATGATCCAGACACTTGCCGCCGTAGCCCCCATTCCTTTCAACATCGAATCTAGCTCAGCTTTCTCGAAAATTGCCTTGCTCGCCTGGCGAAAGCTGTTTTCGAAAATTGCAATTGGATGACCGCCTTCGCGATTTTCAACCATTCCGCTGATCAAGTTCACTGCCATTTCTGAAGCGACTTCACCCCCGTTGTGTCCCCCAATTCCATCTGAAACAATAGCAAAAACAGATGGGATCGGGTTTTTTGTGCTGATGATATAAGCCGAAACCGCAAAGTTGTCTTCGTTATTTTTGCCAGAGAGACCGGGGTGAGTCTGGGCAGCGACATAAAGGTGAGAGCGATTTGTCCGGATCATGCTTTCTTAATTGGGGTGACAATTGGTTTGGATATTGCGAGTGGTTTGGAATAATTGAACCGGTAGGTGAGCATGCCAAAATGAATTACATCGCCATGTTTTAGCGAAAGTCCTTCGGAAGGGATCATTTCATAATTTATCCATGTACCAGCCACAGAGCTTTGATCCAGCAATCTAAAAACCCCGTCATCTGAACGCCGCAAACGCGAATGCAGCGGTGAAACTGAGGCATGGTCAAGTACGATTGTCGCCTGGGTTGGGTCTGTGCCGAAGGTGATCTCCCTACCAAGCAAAGGGATTCTTTCTCCCGGTACCTGTACACCTTCAGATGTTAACCTGACCAGGTAGGCAGGAGGTGTTTCTGTCTTTCGGCGCAGCCATGGAAATGGATTTGCACGCGAATTACCCTTATTTTCAGCCACCGATGGAATTGGCTGAGTGACAGGATCACGCTGTGCAGCTCTTTTTTTTCTTCGCTCTGCCAGAGAGGCTAGACCCCTGCGACCTCCAATAACGATGATTCCCAAAACAACTGCGCCTGCCATGACGATGAATGAGATCGTGACAGCGGTTCGGTTGCGCAAGATCAGCCCCGCTACACCTCCAGGCGGTTGTACCACGGTAACCTGGACTGGTACCTCTGCGCTCATGCTGCTGAGGCCTAACACATCTTCCGCCTCTACTTGTAATAAGTGGTCCCCGCTTATTTCATATTTGCTCAAGTCCCAATTGAAACGATTGAATGGTTCTGCGGTGTTTTCAGCTATTTTCTGATTATCGACATACAATGCGGTATGTTCTAAAGCTCGAGTCCGGCCATCAGGGAATTCCACCAACGCAGAAATTTCTTGTTGAGTGGGTTTGAAACTCGCCAGGTCGAAAGGTGACTCAGGGTTTTGGCGCGTGATTTGAATTGGGACAGAAAGCAATGCCACGCTTGGCGGTTGAATTTCAATGGTGAAATCAACTGCGGGGCTTGATAATGCCAGATCACCTTTATTGATTTGTACCGATAGGGTTTGCTTGCCGGGAGCCCGGATATTTGAATTATATGTGAATTGGTAAACACTTCGCATTCCAGAGAGCCATTCCTCCGGATCAGGAAGAATTTCATTACCTGAAAAAATGGTATATCGTCCACCTGTCGCCAGTGCCAGTTCCTGGAGGGCCAGCGCGCCTGGGTTATCCTGGAAGGATTTAGAATCGGTTATCCATACATAAACTCTAACCCGATTCGCTTTTGCCCGGTTGATCAATTCGTTGATCCCGTTTTGGTCTTTCACTCCAAGGTGTCCTGAGATCAGCAATATAGATTTTTTTACCCCATGGCCGATTTCTGATTGTTGTGCTGTATCCAGGGCAAAAGCCAGTGCTGCAAGATTGTTGGTGGAATTGCGCGGATTGGGATCGAAAGTGTCAAGACGGGTCTTCCAATCTGCGGGTGAAAGTCGGGAACCAATAACCCCACCATTCCAGACCAGTGCCAATCTGTCCAAACTGTCATTTGGACGCGCTGCAGCCCAATTGATCAGGAAGGTCTTAATGTTATCGTAACGCGATATCCCATTTGCATCCCTGATGGCCAGGGCAGGGTCTGAGTTGATCGCCAGGATAAAATCCATAGGGGTAACTAGTTTTTCCAGAGTGGCAGGTATTATTTGCTGACCGTTCTCAAGGATGGCAACATTCGAGACTGATAGGTCGCTGATAAAATTGCCCTCATTATCGAAGGCATCGAGATAGGTCGAGACGATGGGAAATTTATCGGTGTCGGGAGCGCCTATTTCAACGAATGCCAGATTTTCGGCGTTCGCTGAAGCTGCCGGGTAGGCTAAGCTCGCAACAAGTAGAAGTATTAAGTATCGCCAGAGAGTATGTTTTTTAGGCAAGGGATGATTTTCCTATTTTCAATTGAATCATACTCGAAAAATACAAAGACGCGAAGCTGTTGATTATCAGGTTCGCGTCTTTCTTGGTATTTTGGAACTGATATGATTTTTCTTACGCTAATAAGTAATCTGCCTTTGTTGATTTACCTTTGCTTTTACCGAGTCCTTTGACTAGTCGAAAGCGATTATTGTGCAGATGGAACAGTATCTGCCACAACAGTTGCAGGAGCTGCCAGGCGGCGAAAAACAAGGGTCCATACAGACTGGTTGTATGCCTGTAAGATACCGCTCAAGACCAATAGTACCGGTAAATATGCGACAAAACAGCTTCCCGCGATCACCAGGGGGATAATAAAATTATCTTTTCCCGCTGCTGCAACGCCAATTGCTCCAGGAATTGCAACCGCAATGATAGGTAAGGCCATTATCAAGCCTGCCACGGAACCAAGTACACCCAGAATGATAGCGATGACGATGATGGTCAATACTGCAGATTTGAAAATCGCCCATCCCCGGCCTAGACTTTCCAGGATACCGATGTCCTCAAGCACAAGGGCGTTTTGGGATTGTTCAACGATCATACCAATGATGATCGAGGCAATCGAAACCACGCAGATCACTCCAAAGAAGACGCCCATCATTCCAACAAATACTGCCATCAGACCACCGCCGGGCATGCCATCCTTAAAGGTTGAATATCCTGCGAAGCCTAACCCAGCCACCACGATCACGATCAGGATGAAGAATGGCAATCCTACCAGCACGTTCAATCCAAGCATGCGCCAAAAATAGGGTAAGCTTTCTGTCCATAATTCACCAAAGCCAAGTGATTGTGCTCCTCCATCGGCCTTGCTGGCGCCTTTAATTAGTCCCGTTTTGCCCATCACACCCAGAAAAAGAAAAACAATCCAGAGGATACATAAAAGCATAATTGTGCCCACAATGATTGCGGTGTATTGTGTGAGAAATTCTGAAAACATGCGCTCCGGTTGCATATTCTCGAATCGGCGGAAGAACTCTGGGAGTTGCCCAGTGCCTGTTTGATTACCACTACTGCTTCCACCTCCACCGTTGTAATTCAACCGGCTGCTGTTTCCTCCTCCGCAGCCTGCCAGAATTCCAAAAATCCACAACACCTTAAACTTCCAGATGATTTTCCAGGCTTTTGATAAGACTTCCCCGATATTAATCTTCATAGTCTTTATTTTCCTTTTCTATTAACGCAGGTGAATTCAACAAAACTTTGTCAACAATTTTATTATTCCCATCCGCAGGCAGGTTGCTGGAAAGCCAACGATGCACGCCAGCCCAAATAAGCAAAGGAGTCCCAATTGCCGTACCAGCCACCGGGTAAGGTACTCCAGCAAGAATCCCCATCACCAGTCCTTTGGCAAGCGCCGCGCCCCACTCATCCTTAGCCAGGTATCGTTGAACGAGGCTTGTGCTTAAGAAACCAAGTATTCCTATTCCCAAACTGATAAAGACCAACATCAGCGGATCAAGTATTTCAAAAACAGTGAAAAAACCATCTAAGGCGATGGTTGCCAACGCAGCAAGCGGGTGAATAGGTGGCGCAGGGATGGCGGTTCTTTTTTGCATCTTCATGGGTCTTATAATTTATCTTACGTTGAACTTTGAATTTAGTTGCATTCATATTCTTGTCGGCTTACTCCCATTCAATTGTGGCGGGGGGTTTGCTGGTGATATCATAAACCACGCGGTTGATGCCGTGCACCTCGTTCACAATGCGAGTAGAAACCTTGGCGAGCACTTCGTAAGGGATGCGAGCCCAATCTGCTGTCATGAAATCATCAGTCAGTACGGCACGGATGGCGCAAGCCTCCTGGTAAGTTCGCTGGTCGCCCATTACCCCTACCGATCGTACCGGAAGCAGCACGACAAAAGCCTGGCTTGTGCCTGCTCCTTTGCCAACCAGACCGGCTGCAGTTAACTCGTCGATCAAAATGGCGTCAGCTTCTTTCAATCGTTTTGTTCTTTCGGGGGTCACTTCGCCCAGGCAACGCACTGTCAGGCCAGGGCCAGGAAAGGGTTGTCGCCAAACCATATCAGATGGTAGTCCAAGCGCTTCACCTACCGCGCGTACCTCATCCTTAAAAAGGTATCTCAGGGGTTCAACCAGGTTAAACGCCATATCTTTGGGCAGCCCACCAACATTGTGATGTGACTTGATCTTGTCTGCTTTGTTGCGATCAGACGCAGAGGATTCGACGACATCGGGGTAAATGGTACCCTGTACCAGGAATTTAGGTTTGCCAAGATGTTTGGCCCGGGCTTCAAATATGCGGATAAATTTTTCGCCCACAATTTTTCGCTTTTTCTCAGGATCGGTCTCTCCCTTTAACGCCTGAAAAAACTCGTCCGCGGCTTGAACTGCCTCCAGTTCAACACCCAGCATTTCGCGAAATGCCTTTACAACTTGTTCAGGTTCATCCTTGCGTAGCAGGCCTGTATCCACAAAAACAGCCACTAGTTGGTCGCCGATTGCTCGATGGACTAGCGCAGCAGCGACGGAAGAATCAACCCCTCCCGAAACTGCTGCCAGGACACGATTCGATCCTACTTGTTGGCGGATGCTTTCGATCGATTGTTCAATGATTGACTCTGGCGTCCAATCTGGTTGAACTCTCGCAATATCGGTTAAAAACCGGCGTATGATCTCTGAACCACCAGTCGTGTGATTGACCTCTGGGTGGAACTGCAGCCCAAAGTATCGTCTGACCGGGTCAGCCATGGCAGCGTAAGGACTGTTCGCACTCTTCGCCCATGAAACAAATCCTTCCGGTAGACGAGTTAGCCGGTCACCGTGAGACATCCATACCTGAAAACTCTGATCTCCAAATAATTGCGTGTTTGCTGCAGATTCAATAAACGCCTGTCCATATTCCCTGTGGCTTGATGGGTCAACTTGCCCGCCTAAAGCATGAGTCAGGGCTTGCATCCCGTAGCAAATCCCAAGTATGGGTAGCTTTGATTCCAGTATAAATGGTTGAATATATGGCGCTTCTGGGTCGTAGACTGAGTTTGGTCCGCCTGAAAGGATAAACCCTTGTGGTTTGATCCCTAAGATTATTTCCTGTGGTGCGTCCCAGGGAAACAGCTCACAATATATATGGGCTTCGCGTACTCGCCGGGCAATCAGTTGTGCATACTGGGAACCGAAATCGAGAATGGCAATGGCATTGGGCATGATACCTGTCCTGTTAAGTTGACTAAAAAACTAGATACGCGGTGTAGGCGCGAATATTTCGTAATTACTCAAGGGGTAGCCCGATCTGTAGGCACCTGATTATGGACCATTGATCTTTATCCGCCTTTACGGATAAAGAAACCTCTCTTATCCATCATAACTATCAGGAAAATCTACATCATGAGTAAATAATAATTTTCAATGGGATGTGAGATCAACCTGCTCTGTCTTCTGATCTTCTATTGATATAAGGTGAAAATGCAGGTAAGGAAAATCTTGAAATTGACCTCCATTGACAATCAAGCGGTAGCCGACCTTTTCCAGGTTGAAATTGAGCACCAATATTTTTACAGTGGCATAAAGGTCTATTAGAAAATTGCTGTCTATCAGAGGATCCAATTCAATGAGACTGGCTATCGCTTTTTTGGGTACCAGCAGAATATGCAGCGGATAAACCGGATTGGGGTGGTGAAAGGCCAGCAGGGTGGGTGTCTCGTGCAGGTATTTAACTGGCAAGGCAAATGACATGTACTTTAATATCCAGGCAATAAAAAGAGAGTTGCGCGCCGCGTATTTTGCGGAGCGCAATAAATTATTCTGCAAATGTGATCGTATCATTGTCTAGAGAAGCAATGACGGCCAGCGATTCCACCTGGACCCCTAACTTTTTGAGCACATCACGGCCCCCTTCAAAGTTCTTCTCAATTAAGGCGCCAATACCGACGATTTGAGCCCCCGCAGCTTCCGCCAGGCGAACCAGGCCAAGGATGGTGGCTCCTGATGCCAGGAAATCATCAATGATCAACACGCGTTCCCCTTTTTGAAAATACTCGGGCGAAATGATCAACTCCACCATTACGCCTTTTGTGTGTGAGGGAGCCAGGGTCAGATAAACTTGGTCGGGCATTGTGATCGGTTTGGTTTTGCGGGCATACACAACAGGTAATCCAAGGTGTAAGGCGGTGGTAAGTGCCGGGGCAATCCCGGATATTTCTGCCGTCAGTACCTTGGTGGCGCGCAGTCCAGCAAAGCGGAGGGCAAACTCCTTTCCGCAGGCATCCATCAGCATTGGGTCAACCTGGTGGTTGATGAAGCTATCTACTTTGAGGATGCCGTTACCTAGAACTTTGCCTTCTTTCAATATCTTGTTTTTGAGTTCATGCATGTTGTACTCCCTTTGGCGATAAATCCTGATGAATAATATAATTTGACTTGTGTTGAACAAATGTTGCTGAGTAAATGCTTTAAGCTAATCTTCCCACGTCGTTATGTTGGGAAATTTCTAATAACTTGGCTGCTTTATTACCTATTGGTTTCTTTGAAGGAAAATGGGTAATTTTGGCGATTATTCTACTAGAATTGTCTATGCAATTGGATAATCCATTTTACAACGATTAGATTGAACAATCCAGGGATTCAAAGATGAAAAACAGGAATCGCTTAGATTTGGCCCTAGCAAGGGGAAAAATACTTCATGTCATCGCAAGTTATCACTAGATTTGAGATCACAGCTTCAACCACTCCTTGGCGAAAATCTCATGCTTTCCATTTTGAAAATGATTTACGCAATGGCGATCACGAATATTGTAGCTTGTCAGATGCCATGACCGGTAGCTTGCCCTATATGTGAATATAAAAAAATTCTTTCTTCTTCGTAATCCTTGTCTATTGTTTAAGATAACCAGGTAACCTTGGTTACAGGATCATCCTTGGAAGGACAAACAGTGTGGGTGCTTGCACAGTCATCCTCGCACGTGATCAATACATGTCTCAATCAGACCAGCGACTGGGGAGCTCGGATGAAATAAAACAACAGAATAGAGTTGTACAATAGAAGTGTAAATAATAATCAGAATTTAATTTACCTCAAAATTGGGATGGTCCCGGTATCTGCACGGGAGCGACGCCTAAGAGAAGAAGCAATTCAAGTATGGTGTCAGATCTGGTTTTTTTTCACCCAAAATTGCCTATCAGGGAACTCGGTCTGCACTTGGAGCGTCATTCAATGTGAGGAGGAATCCGCCATGTCAAACGGTCAGAACAATTTCTTCAGTCCAAAACGTATCCTGTTGCTAGTAGGTATTTTTCTGTTTTTTTGTGTCATCGGTTTTGTCTTTTTATTTACATGGTTTCCGCCAGGCCCCGTCCTTTTGGGGACCGCCACTTCTGTCCCCATCACTGTCAATAACGATTCGGGTCAACCTACTTCTGGTGATACCGGAAAACAAGGAGAAAAATTCGGCATGAACATTGGTCTCAGCGAAGGCAAGCCTCAGCCTCAGGCTGTCCAGCCACTGCCCGTCAGAACTGGAGAGCCCCTTTCGCCTTCTGAGGTAGCCCAGGTTTTGGAGCGTCTGCCAGTGCTGCCAACCACTGCTGTTGGCCAGGTGGAATTCAATCGTCCGGCAGAGAGCCTGCCGCCACCCCGGCCCGGCCAGACCATAAAGGAGAATTTTCCTCCTCTTGATAACCAACCTACTCCTGGGGTCACAACTGCTGGTCCGCTTCGGGTGCTGCGTTATGCCCCGGAGGACGAAATACCTGTTGCACCAT
>Ga0172367_10004745_pt1 | contig 16760 bp, 12 predicted proteins | sample Lak10m_FD_114542 | JGI IMG/M metagenome (GOLD analysis project Ga0172367, IMG submission 114542) | Freshwater microbial communities from Kabuno Bay, South-Kivu, Congo - kab_022012_10m | ecosystem: Environmental > Aquatic > Freshwater > Lake | place: Democratic Republic of the Congo: South-Kivu...
GCTTTCACACCAGGCTTATTTTAAATTTAAATTTAACCTAATTTATAAGGGTCTTTGTTTAACAAGGACATAGTCCAGTCCAACCTTATATTAAACTATTATGATTACTGTATCTCTGCCTTTAAAAATTTAAAGGTGTCCATATGACTAGATACTTATTGTAATACTAGGACTATTTTTATTTATAATTTCTTATAAATAGAAGTATCTATGATTTAAAGACATAATCTCAACTTAATGTATAATATATTTAAAGAGATAAATTAATTTCATTCAATTAATTTAAATTAATATATTAAATATTATACAAAATAATACAAAATAATATAATTTATTACACGGTTATACTTTTTATATGAAATTATACAATTTCATATAAAAAAAGATTACAGATTAATTAGTTATATAAACTATACAGTAAACTTTTTTGTTATAACAAAAAAATTATTTCAATTTTTTACAATAAATGATAAAAAAGTATATAATAAAACAAAAAATAATAAGTAAATATATATATTTATATAAAGTAAATATAATAAGTCTAAGTTAAAAATATGTAAATTGTTTATGATTATTATAGTAAGTCTCTCCGAGCGCCAGAAAATAAACTTAGTTTATTTTCTTGGGCGTCCAGTTTAAAATTTTTCTTTAAAACATTTCTTAATACACCCAATAAATTTTTATAAATAAAAATTTATGGTGCGTATCCAAAATTTAACTTGAGTTAAATTTTAGGGGTGTAAATGACCTGTTAAGGCTTTTCTGCTTTATATACCAAAGTCAATAAGGTATTACAGATTTCTGTTAGTCTACTTTTTTATAAGCTGTGTTTAACACAACACCCCCTGTGCGCGTGTAGGGTGTCACTTTCAGTGATGCAACTATTAACTAAGTTGTCTCCACTTAACAAGGGAATATACTAAACCTTATATTAAATAATAAAAAGTGTCATTAAACACAAAAAAACTAGTTTTTATTGTATATTTTATATCAATATTTTCATATTGATATGGGGAATAAATAATTGGATTAGAGACTTTACTTATTATTTCTTACACTTCTTATTAATGAAATAGCTCCATTCATTTTTTTTTCAATTTTTTATTAAAAGTTATATAGTCAATAAACACAATTTTTAATTGGACGTCCAAGAAAATAAACTAAGTTTATTTTCTGGCGCTCGGAGAGACTTACTATAATAAAAAATGTGAAATTATACATTAAAAAATTTTTAGTAATAATGAACAAATTTATCATATGTATATATGAATATGTTAGATTATACAAAAAAATTGAAAAAATTTATTTTTTATTGTTTATAAAACAATAATCCTATTCCACAAGCAATAACTAAAAATGAAGCTGAATATTGACTTATTATTTCATTTATTTTACTGCAATATTTTTCTTTAATAATTTTATCTTTATTATCAGCAATTGCAATAATATTTAATTTTATATTTGGTTTTGGTTGTTCTTGAAAAATTTGTGGTTCTGACATTTGTTTATGAGGATTTACAATCAAATAAACATTATTACAAGAACGGATAAAATTTTCTTCCAATTCAAAATCATATTCAGACAAAGCTATTGAATGAATTGAAGGAATTGAATGATAATGTATAAAACAATCCATACCACTATTTTTAACAACATTAAAATATCTTTCAAATAAATTATTATATCCTATAGATTTGGAAGTTATTGTATTATTAAACAATATTTTTATTTTATTACTCTCAAACATTTTTTGTTCCAATTCAAACTCTTTAAATATTTTTGTTGGAAATAACAAATATGTTTGAAAAGGTTCTTTTTTAATTTTATCATTATTTATAATTTTAATTCTACCATTTTCATCAAATTTAAAAATTGTTGATGTTTTTTTTATCATTATATTTAATTTAATCATACCAATAAAATATTTATTATCAATTAAATTATGAGGAATTTTTACAATGATATTATCTGGAATATAAGTTTGTTCTTCACAAAGTTTAAAAACATCATTTGGATAAACATATATTTTTTCATTTTTGATGTTTTTTCTTAAATTGTCAAGTTTATCATCAGTATTGATTTTAATGTTCCAACCAAAATTAATCAGACCACAACCAATCAACTTTAACATATTTAATATATATTGTAATATTTGAATAATAGTCTAATAATAATCAAATAATAAAATTTTCAACTTTTTACAAATATAAAAAAATTGAATAAATAACACAATAGAATATATATCATATAATAAATACATAAAGCCCTAAATATAATAAGATGGAAGTATTAAAATTAGATATTGTTGGTTCATATTCATATAAACCTGATATAGATATAGTATCATATGATGGTAATATTTCTCAATACATAAAGGAATGTATTATATGTAAAAGAGGATTAACGGAACCAAATTATGAAATATTATCAGACAATAAAAATATTTCAAATGACAATGAGATATTAATAGGAAAATGTGGACATGTATTTCATGGTGATTGTTTATGCAAATGGTTAGAAACATCTGATTGTTGTCCTATTGATAAGGTTAAATGGTGTCTTCACAGAGTTGCAGATACAACAACCAAACTAGTAATGTATAATACATCGACATCAGTAAATTCATCAAATAACAAAAGAAAATTTGCTCCAACTTCAAAATCGAATGAAATTTCAAATAAAAAATAATATTAGTTATTTGGCTGAGATATTTGTGAATCTAAAATATATTCCAAATTATCTTTATTTAAAACAGAACAACCTAAAAATAATAGCGATTCATGTAATTTGCGATCATGAACTAAAAATGATTGAACCAAATCATAATTACCTTCACTCATTTTATTATTTATTTTGTTTATCAATTTTCTACACTTTTTGTTTCTTTTATAAGCAAATTTAAATCCTTTATCATTATAATTAAAATTTGGATTTTTCATAAATTCTTTAAGTAGATTTAAAATTTTCATTGTTTGTGTAGGGTCAAAATTTGTTTTTATTTTTAAATAAGTCAATGCTTTTTTTTCTAAATTTTTTGGTATAAAAGGAACTTCAATCATTTCACAAACTTTACCATCATATATATTTGAATTATTCATAACCATATGTTTTAATTTTTTTTTAAAATATTCTAAATTGATATTATATTCATGTGTTAATTTTCCATTAACTTTATTTCTTAGATTAAAAACAAATTCCATTAATTTATCCCTTGATTTGAAATTATCAATACATCCAGCATCAGTATTGTGTTCACAAGAAAATTTTGTGTATGATACTTGACATCCTTCACAAGGAAGTAAATGTTTTAATCCTTTGAAAAAATTACATATACTTTCAATTTGTTCTTGTGTAGGATTATTAGGATATGCAGCAACAATAAAGTATATAGTTTGCCATACATGAGAACCCCACCAACAAGGTTTAATATTATGATGATTATTAGCCATTTTGTTTTATTATATATATATATATATTAAGATACAAAAAAAATTGAAATTAAATTATATTTGAAATTATAATTAAATACCATATTGAAACAATAAAACTATTATATAAAACAAATGAATAAACGCAGTTATAGTTATATAAGAACAAAATATGAATTAGATTCATTTCAATCTCAATCATTTGATTTAATTGATTCTAAAACCAATGTGCTTGTAAGTGCTCCAACAGGTTCAGGAAAAACAACTGTGGCAGATTATGCTATAGAACAAGCTAAACAATTAAATCCCAAAGCAAAAATAATTTATACTTGTCCTATCAAAGCTCTTTGTAATGAAAAATATCGTGATATGGTATTGTCTTGGGGGTCTAATCCATATAATTATACTATTGGATTAATGACAGGAGATATTATAATAAATCCATACGGACAACAATCAATCACAATAGATAATTTAGATACAAAACAAATAGAAATTGAAGAAGTTCAACAAATTGATATAAATATCAATGGTGATATTGTTGTAATGACAACAGAAGTGTTACAAAAGTTAATGGAAAGACCTGATAAAACATCATTTAATCCGGATGTAATTATTTTTGATGAAGCTCATTATATTGGTGATGAATCAAGAGGACACGTTTGGGAAAAATGTATTATTGGAACACTTTTAAATACAGATGCTTTATTGGTTATGTTATCAGCAACAATTGGAAATACATCTCAAATTAAAACTTGGTTAAATACAATATGTCCTCATAAACCAACTTCTGTTGTTGTTAAAATGGAGAGACCAGTACCTTTAAGAGAATATTTTATTGATTGTTCTAAATCTAGAATATTTAAAAGAATTACTGCTGATGTAGATGAAGATACACGAAAAGTATCAAAAGATCCAGATTTAGAATCATATGAAGTACTTGAACTTACAGAATCTAATTATAATCGAGTAAAAAGATATTGGGATAAATTAGAAGAATATGGATATTCAGAAACATTTGAAATTGAAACTATATGTAATTTAATTAGCTCCAATCCAAATCTTGGTATTCCAGCAATTATCTTTGTATTATCAAAAAAGAAATGTGAACAATTAGCACAATCAATTGAATCATCATATATTGATTTTCCAACACAAACAGAAATTCTTAAATTTTATGACAGTAATTTACGAGAATTCAAGGATTGTGTGCAATATCAGGAAGTTAGAAAAGTCATATCAAGAGGTATAGGTTATCATCATTCAGGATTGATACCAAAAATTCGTGAAGTAATAGAATTTTTGATTAAAAACAAACTGATAAAATTGGTTTTTGCTACAGAAACATTTGCTGTTGGATTAAATTTTCCAGTTAAAACAGTTGTAATGACAAGTATAACTAAACCATCAGAAAGAGGTTTTAGACATCTAACAGTTAGTGAATATAAACAAATGGCCGGAAGAGCAGGAAGAAGATTTTTAGACCCTTATGGTAATGTAATAATTATGTTATTTAATCTTAAACCTAAAAAAAGATTTCCATATCCAACTTGGAATGAAATGTCAAATGTAGTTGCAGGTCCAATAAATAATGTAGAATCTCAATATATTATTGAACCAAATTATATATTAAAAAATATTACTTCGGGTTTGTCAAGACTAATGAGTTTAAATTCATTCAAATATTACAATTCAAAACCTAAGATTAGAACTCTAGAATGTCCTACTCGATTTGTAAAATTATTTGAAATTGAAAAAAAAATGATGGAATTTGCTAAATCCGGTATAACTCTTAAAGATAAAAATTATACAAAATTATATTCTAAATTATCAAAAACAGAACAAAAAGAATATCAAGATTTTTTATTAGCCAATACAAAAGAATCTCAATTGACCGAGCTAGAAGCTCATCTTTTATTAGAAGAATCCATTGTTGATTTTCTTCATACATCCGGATTTGTAATGCCAAGACAAGAAACAGAAACAGGTTGGGGACTTACTTCAAAAGGAGAAATAGCATGTGAATTTAATGAAATTAATCCAGTAATATTTGGTAATCACCTATCACATATTATGGAAGATACAAATAAGATAATACCAATACTTTCAATGTTTATTGATGATGGAATTAAAATTGGAGAAGATGAAATAATTGTATGGGAAGAAATAGAACCTGAAATTGTGTATTGGGAAAAAGCAATTAAAGCATATATGCAATATATTTTTAAATATCCAAAATGGACCTATTGGCCTAAAAATTATCTTATCATCAAAGAATGGATTGAAAATCCAGATATTAGTTTAGATCAAATTGTATTAACCCATAACACAGATTTGGGTTTATTTATAAAAATACTTATTAAAATGTATCAAATTGTCAATGAACTCATAAACAAATTGGATAAATTAAATCAAACAGATTTGATGGAAAAATTGATAAAACAAAAAGAATTATTAATTAGACCACCTCTTAAGATTGATAGTCTTTATGTAAATTTGTAATTAAAGACTATCAATTTTTTTTACTCATTATACAATAATAAATTTATATAAAAAAATATTATACTTAGTTTATTTATACATATTAAATAATGAATAAAAATATTGTGCCGGAAACAAATTTAAAATCTAACCCAGAATATGAATCAAAACCAATAACTGAAAATAATTTTAATTTTAATTCAGATAATAATATAGATAATGATTCGGATATTGATTCTGATGAATATGTTGATTTATCTGATTACGTTGAAGATAATCTTAAACATATATTTCAATTTCAAATTAATAATGAAAAATTATCACTTAAATATATTGGTAAAAGTTCAGATACTCCTGATATTATTATTATGGAAAATTTTGGTCCCGAATCAAATATGTCTTTATACAATTGTGTATATTCTCATGAAGAATTAAAATTAATTAAAAAAGCCGAAACCAATCACGACAGTAAGATAATAATTCAAATAAAACGGGATAATGTTGATGATAATTTGGATCAATTAAGATTATTTTTTCCAATAATTAAATTAGTAGTTAAAGAATCTGATAACACAATAATATCAAGTATTGCCATCAAATTGGAACAAGAAATTGTTTTTGATGGTATAATAAATGAATGGAGCCTTTATTGGGTTTCTAATTCAAATAATTCAGAATATATAAAAACATTAAAGTTAGAAAAAAACATTAATCCAACAAATATTTTAGAACATATAATTCATCATAGTTTAAAAAATAATTAAATTATATATAAAATGTGTTTATTTAAGTTTATATAATTATTTATCAAATATATAAAATGTTATTTTTTATTATTCATCAATTAGTTCCTACATATGAAAATGAATATGGTAGGAGAAATAGTAGAGTTTTTATTTATGGAATTGTTTTGTATTGTTTGTGTTATTTATTGATAGTTAATTTATTACTGTATGATAAAATATCTCAGCTTTTATACGATGCACTTTTCTGGATTGGTTTTATACTTATTTTAGCAGATATTGCTGTTATGTCATATGAATATAAATATTTTTTTGGAAGAAATATATTAAATGAAGTCAAAGAATTAAATTCAGATGACAATGAAAAAAATTGGAATTATGATGAACAAGCACATAAATATACTAAAGTTCCAGAAAATAATATAATTAAACCAATTATAACAAACGATGTTATAAAACTTAAATCATCTAAATCTAATAAATCACAAAAATTAGAAAAATCATCTAAATCTAATAAATCACAAAAATTAGAAAAATCATCTAAATCTAATAAATCATCAAAATTAGAAAAATCATCTAAATCTAATAAATCATCAAAATTAGAAAAATCATCAAAATCATCTAAATCATCAAAATCAGTTAAATAAAAAATGTGAAAAAAATAAAATATATTTAATATATACAATTAATTTTATGTCAAATTCAGTATTAGAAATATACACAGATGGTTCATATATAAAAAAAGGTTCAGATATATATTGTGGATATGGGATATATTTTCCTAATCATGAATATAAATCCATAAGTAGAAAATTTACTCATGAACCGATAACAAATAATCGTGCAGAATTGTATGCTATACTCAAATCAATAGTATTAGCAAATATAATTAATTTGGAAAGAATAAAAAATCATCAAGAAGAAATTAAGCTAGTCAATATATATTCAGATTCAGAATATTCTGTAAAAACATTTAATGTATGGTTACCAAAATGGAAAAAGGCATCTAAGGAATATAAAAATCCGGATATAATCAATGAAATTGAAGAACATATTAGTATGGCTCCATTTAAAGTAGTATTGACACATGTACGTGCTCATACAGGTAAAACAGATATTCATTCAATATCAAACAATATTGTAGATGAATTAGCAAAAAAAGGTGCGCTTAGAAAAAAATAATTTGTTCATTTTTGTTCATTTTGTTTAATATATTAAGACCAATAAATAATAAAACATGAAATACTTAATGTTACACATGCTAAAATACTGGCTATTAATAAATGAGATGCATTAGTCATTCCCGCCATCATTTCTCCTGCTGCACCAGCAATGATAGAGGCAACAATTAAAACAACTATAGACCAAGTTAATAATATAGATTTTACAGAACTATCAAATTTTCCTTTATCTTTGGTACATTCAATACAACTATAACTTAAACATAATATAGTAGATATTCCAAGATACATTGGGACCGCATAAGCAACAGACATTTTCTTATAATTATACTATATTAAAATATTTTTATTATTTTAATTCATTAAATAAAATAAGTTTTTCATAATAATTATTTACATAAATTATTTTTAATTAAATTTTTATACATATGAATGATTAATAAAATTGTGTATATGTATTGTATTTTTTAATTTTACATCATCTTCATGATGTGATATTTCTTGAATATAATTTAAATCATTAGAAATAACTTTATAATGTTTAAGACACCAAAATAAATTATTCATGTAAATCCTAAATCTATCCAAATCTAAATTTTTACAATTAAATTTTATTTTTTTTTTGCTTCCAATAATAATAAAATATGTTATAAATTCTATTAAATTATTAGTGTCTATGATACCATTTGAAATAATTGATTTATTATGTTTAATATATTCTTGATAAGTTTTAATAATAGCATCATATGATACAGATGAAATTTTCGGCAAATAATCATTACCTAATAATAACACAATTAACACATAATCAAGATTAAATTTTTTAAAATCATCAATATAAACGATTAACATAGGTCTAAAATTTGTTATTACATCAATTCGAATAGATTTATTTATTGCCAGAGAATGGGCGATTAAAATCATATCGGAATCTTTAGAACAAATGCAAATATTATCTTGATTTGAATCATATATTGAATTTAAAATTTTAATATCTGCTTCTCCTTTGATTTGATCGTTATTTTCAACAATTGTCAATTTCACTTTATTTATTTTTTTATATTTTTCAATAATATCAACAAAATAAAATTTAAATGTATTTAATATTTTGGAACCTGGTTTAATTACTTGTTTATCGTAATCATCTGATACTTCTTTATCCTTGTATCTTAAAATTAATGTTTGAAGTTTAGGATTTGCCATTAATTCTTCATTTTCATGTTCCCCATCATAAATTAAATGAACTGTTGATTTAATTTTAACTGTTTTCATTAAATTGTTCCAAAAATTACACAATTTACCATATAAATCTTTATCATTAGTACATTTATATATTAAAAAATGTATCAAATAATTACAATCAATATATACATGTTCATATTCAATAATATCAAAAATTTCTTCTTGTTTTAAATGTTTCAAATAATCTTTAATACCCATCAATTATATTGTTATGTTTGATTGTATTTAGTTAAATATAAAAATATATGGTTAATTTTTCAATTTTTATGAACTTAATTTTTTATCAATTTCATTTATTGTTATTGATATATCATATGTGCCTATCATATTATAACTATTTTCTTTTTTGAATATTTCATAAATATCATCAGATGTAATTGAGCTATACTCAATAATTCTTTCTGCAATCAAATGAATTATTTGTTTATGTGTATTAAACAATATTGCTATTTCATGTTGAATAATATTATTGATAGATTTTAATTGATTTTCCATTTGTTCTGTCATTTTTGTATCTTTATTTCCAAAATCAACATAGTTATTTTCAGGTACCAACATTCCATTCATTACCAATCTTTTAAGTATTTTTCTTGCTCGTGAATAATCATCCTCAGCACCACAAGTTATATCACCAATGAATATTTTTTCACTCATTCTACCACCATATAATATCATAACCTCTATCAATAACTGTGAAATTGTTGTTCTTACAAGTAAATCATCATCTTCTTGAGGAAATAATGTATATCCAAGACTTTTTGAATTAATGCTAATACAAATTTTTTCAGGAATACTAGAACCAGCAATTAAAAATCCTAATATAGCATGACCTGCTTCATGATAAGCAATTATTTTTTTATTCATTTCATTGACTTTTCTATCTCTTTCCATTCCCATTATACATTTAGAAATTTCTTTATCAATATCATCAGTTGTTATTTTTATCGCAATATTATTATTAGATACTTCATCTTTGTCTGTAGTTGATTCATCATCAGATACTTTTTTGTATACATTATAGTTTTTGATAAAATATAATGTTTTATCATTTGTTAAATTAGTTAAACCTATAATATTAGCTGGATTATTTTTAATATATTCTTCAACTTTGTTAATTTTGATTAAATTAATAATTTTTTTCACATCAGAACCAGTTAATCCATAAGATAATTTGGATATTTTATTGATATCAATTAATTTATCATCATATAAATTTCCAAGATACATTTTAAATAACTCAATTCTCTCTTCAAATGTAGGATTGGAAATATGAATTATTTGGTCTACTCTTCCTGCTCTAATAATTCCTTTATCAATGTAATCAATATCCATATTGGAAGCAAAAATAACAATGACACCCGATTCTGTTTTTAATGAATCCATTTCAGCTAAAAATTTACAAATAGTTGAATTTGAATCAACTGATGCTGATGATGTTTCATTATGGGAGCGTTTTCTTAATATAGTATCTGCTTCATCAATAAATATTAAACAAGGTTTATTTTCTCTTGCTTTTTTAAATAATTTGGCCACAGTTGAGCTACCATATCCGACATATTTTTTATTAAAATCACTTCCAGAAATAAATATGTGTTTCATTCCAGTAGAATTTATAATTGTTTTAACGAGATGTGTTTTTCCAACACCTGGAGGACCAATTAATAGCACACCCTTAGGAAGCTCACAATTCATATCTCTATAGATTGTTTCGTATTTAATATGATTAATAATTTTATTTATTTCTTTTTTAATATTGGTACAACCAATGAAATTATCAATGGTACTTGATGGATCTTTATTGGTTTTAACTTCAATTAAATTTTCATCACCTAATATATTTTCAAACATTGAACCAAAAGATATATTGGTAGAAGAAATATCAGGCAACAAATTATTATTTGTATTTTTTGTATTAGTATTGATATTTTTATTTAAATCAATACCAAACATTTTTAATATAAAATTAGTGATGATAGAAATTAATTCCATAATATAATCATAAAATTTAAATAGAAACAATACAATTATATATATAATTACAATAATATAACCAATAATTTGATAAATTGAATTAGTATTTTTATTTGTGTTAATATATACAATTTCTTTGATTCCATTTAATTTATTAATTTCTTCTTTACTTATATTATTTGTTGTATTTATAATATTAGAATATGATAAAGTATATTTGTTCTTAACAAACTCTATATTTTGACAACAAGTGTAATAATTATATATTATATTACTATTTGATTTTATACAATAGTTATTGTTATCAAATACATATAGTTGTTTCCCATATGCTATATTATTCCAATCATTATAATCAATAAATTTGAATGAATTTTTATCAATGTTATTGAAAACAATATAAATTAAATAAGAATAATAAAGAATATTAAAATAATTCATTTGGTCTTAATTTGATATTATGTAATAAATATTGTAATATTGATATACATATATATTATTAATATCAATTTTTTCTTAATTTTATCAAATATATTTTCTAAATTCCTATAAATTAAATAAAATATAATTTATTTTTATATAAGTCATTTTTAATAAATGGAAAACAATAAAAACAAAACATATTTAACTAATATTTTTATTATTGATTGGGATGATACTTTATATCCAACAACTTGGGTAAATAAAAATTCAATAGATGTATCAAAATTACATATAATTCAAGAATATAAGGTATATTTTTTAGAATTAGATAAAACTATTAATAGTTTATTAGAATCATTAAATCAAGTAGGAGATATATGGATTGTAACAAATGCCAATATTAATTGGATAAAATCTTGTTTAATGGGTTTAGAACAAACAAGAAAGATAATAATATCAAATAAAATAAGAATTGTGTCAGCGAGAGATTCATATTCTTCTAATAATAGTTCTCCAACTGAATGGAAAATTTTAACATTTCAAGATATATTAGAAGATATAATAAATAAAATTTCCAATAGAATAAAACCAAATACTTATGTTAATATAATTTCAATTGGTGATGCAATGTACGAATATATGGCTTTAATTAATTTAGATACTTTTATAAAATCATATATGATAAATAACTCATCTTGTTCTAAACCACATAAACAATTTAAATATTTATTAAAAAATATAAAATTTATAGAAAAACCAGAATTTGATTTTGTAATAGACCAAATGAATGTGTTAAATAAAAATAAAGATTCAATAGTAAATAAATTAGAATATATAGACCTTAAATTTTCTTCTTAAAATTTATATATTATATAAAAAAATTGAAATTTAAAACATTTAATGGTTTAATATCAACATATGAAATAAATTAAATTCAGTTAAATGTATGATAAATTAAATCATCCATTTTTCATATATCCAAGAGGATTTATGAGTGAATATAATGAATATTCATTATATAGACAAGAAGTTATAAGATTATATAATTTTATTAGTAATTTAATAGATGAATATGCAGAAAAATATAGTTTCAGTGATGTATTGATTCCTTTTATTATTGGTTCTTCAATGGAAGATGTTTTATCAAAATCACATACAACATTTGATAACATTCACCAATATTCTCAATTGTTTCCTAATTATATAAATAAATTTATTTCACACAATGATAATAAAAAATTTATTCAAATAATAATCATTAGTCCTGATAATATTTTTTCACCTAATTCAATCCATATTCCTTATTTTACTCTATATAGTCCATATGATTTTGTTAATACAAATTTTAATGAATATATTTATTTGGATGAATTTATTAAAATTAAGGTAAATATTTTTAATTGTCCTTTACCTTGTTTGGAAACAAGAAATAGTTTAGTTATTAGATATCAGCAGATGATTAATAAATTAAATCCAAATACTTTTAATATTACCACATATAAACAAAATCAGACTGACATTGATTTTATAAATAGTTTTTATTCAAGTCTTGACAAATTATTTAGTAAATCAATAAGTGAATCAAGACTAAAAATAATTATTAATTCTTGGGTTAATTTTAAAAATTTAGATGGATATTCAGAAAATTATGGAATGTTTCCAAACTTGCTAAAATTAGCAAATAAATATAATATTATTGCCACTGAATGGGATTTTATAGACAATTTGGTATTTACAAAAATTATTTCTAATTATGGAGATGTGAATGGGAATAAAAACTTCTATTCTTGTTATGTAAATTATGTGAATGATAAATTATTAAAACCAGAACATGATATTGGAACCAATTTATTTGTCATAGATTTCAATTCAAAATATTGTTTAAAAAATGAAACAATAAAGTAATAATATATTTATGTAATAATAAATTATAATAAAATATTATGTAGTAATAAAAATATATCATAATAAATACTGTAGTTATATTTTATAACAAATATTCAAATATTGAAATTATGTTATTCTTACGATTATATTTTGATGATTTATCATTGTTGATAAAAGTTTATTATAATAATGTATATTTAGAATTTGTGAGTAAATTAAATTAGTGATTTTATATATATCAAATAATTACAAAAAGATTGAATTTTTAATATAAATAGTTAAAACTATATATAATATATATTAACATAACGAAAATGGACATTAATAATGAAAATACAATAAAAAATGATATTGCTTCAAATTCATTTGAAAACAAATATGATGCTTCAATTATTTCAACACAAAAATTCAATTCAGTTAAATGGAATATGATTGAGAAACCATTAACTGAATCAGAAAAAAAACGTAATCAAATAATATTAAAGTTGGGAGAAAATATTTCAACTTCAACAAATGAATTAGCAAAAAATAATATTATAATGATAGGTGATTATTATTATCAAAAAATAAAATCAAAATTAAAAGGAAAAATAATAAATTTTTCATCATCTGATAATTCTAATAATGAAGATGATAAAGATAATGAAAATAATAGTGATGATAAAAAAAAAATAAAAAAATCAACCAAAACAACAAAAACAACAAAAACAACAAAATCAAATGAAAAACCAATGAGTTCAGCACTAAAAGTTAAATTGTCAAATATAGAAGAAACATTAAATAAAAAATTGGATATATTAATAAAATTATTGGAAGACAAACCAGAAACAAAAATATATACTGATTTGATGAATAATTTAAATATCATTGAATTCCGAATTTTAATTTTAATAAAAATAATTCAACATTATACAAAAATAAAAAAAGCAGAAATTAGTGAAGTAGAAGAATTAGTATTAGGTTCTAAAAAAATATTACGGCTATTAAAAGACATTAAAGAAAATACAAACCAAGAATATTCTAATTATTTCAAAAAAATATGTAATTTTGATGAATATGATATAAACCTATCAAATGATATGATTTCCGATTTAGAAATAATGATAAATAATCTTGGAAACAAATATGGAATTAAATTATTTGATGTAGCAAATACAAGACCTAAATTAATTTTTGATACAAAATATGATGAAACAATTCCAAATATGAAATTAAGACCATATGATTCTCAAATAGAATTATCAAATATAGTCAATGCGAATATTTCAAATGGTTTTATGATATTTTATAAAACATTACCTGGTTTGGGTAAAACATCAATGATTTTATCAATATGTTCCTATATTAAAAAATCAAATTCAGATCTTAAAGTAATATTTTGTTGTTCTGATTTATTAGAATCAGTTAGAGTTCAAGTTTTGAGATTAATTTATAATTTTAGTATTAAATTTGGTATTGCTACTACTTCAAGTTCTGAAAAATCAGAAGAATATAAAATAACTAATTCTTGGAATTGTTCTAAAGATGATGAAAGAGAATTAATTGTTGCTGATTATAAAAGTACTTATTTAATGTTAAAAAATAATGAAATAAACAAAATAAAATCAAAAACAAAAACAAAATATTTATTATTTTTTGATGAACCAACAGTTTTAACAGACCAAGTAAAAAATTCAACAACACTAAGTTATTTATCAAAAATATTGTATTATCTCCCATCTCATACAATTTTATCATCAGCAACACTACCAATGATTGAAGAATTAGATATTTTAACAACACATTTTAAAACAAAATTTCCAGATAGTATAATTAGTGAAGTTGTTTCAAATAAAACATTAATTGGTTGTGTAATAAAGGATTTTGATTCAAATCCAATCGTTCCACATTCAGGATGTAAAACACGAGAAGAATTAAAAAATATTATTGAAAAAATAAAAAAATTTCCACTTTTGGGTAAATTTTATACACTTCCATTTTTAATGAATATGAATAATTTTTGTTCTCAACATAATTGTGGAATTAATTTGGATTCAATTGAAACTTTCGATCAAGATAGTGTGCTTGAAAATATCCTTGTACTATTAGAACGAATAGTCAATATAGAATCAATTGAAGTATTTAATCAATTTATAAAATTATCTGTTAATGATATTCAGGATAATATATTTGATACATCAAGATTAGATGTAGATTTTAACAAAATTGTACCATCAAAATTATTAACTACACATGCATTTAAATATTTTGGTTGTTGTTTAATAGCTACATCAAATCCTGCTGATTATGCAAAAACACATTTATATTCAACAGTTGATAAATTAAAAACAAAAATTAAAGTGGATGATATAAACAAAAAATATCAAATATATCTTACAGAAATTGCAAAATATAATGAAACTATTGATAAGATTAAAGCAAAATTTTCATCAGATGATAAAATTGATGAAGAAGTGGCTAGATTGAAAATGCCAAAATTTGAATTTGATATAAGATTAGAAATAAATACTGAATCACATATTAAATCATTTGCAAAATATGTTAAAGTATATGATTCTTCAATGGCTAAATCTTCTATTAATTTTGAAAAAATTAATATTACTGAATTTAATATTGATGATAATTTAAAATTTTTACTTTATATGGGTGTTGGATTATTTTCTAAAGACTTAGATTCTGACTATACTAATAAAGTTTTAGAAATGCTTCAAAATTCTGAATTGGCTTATATTATTGCTGATGAATCATTTTGTTATGGTGCCAATTATTTAATTTCAAATGTTATTATTAATGACGATATTGGAGACCAACATTCAATTAATACAATTTTACAATTGATTGGAAGAACTGCTCGTGTTGGTAAATCTTGGTCTGGAAAAGTTTATCTTGACAGTAATACTAGTGTAAGAATAAAAGAATTTTTTATGAACCCTTCATTCAATTCTATTGAAGGAATAAATATTATGAAATATCTATCTGAAACAATTAAAGAAAATACAGAAATTAATCAAACTAAAGAAAAAGAACAAATAGATAAGATAAATCAATCAAAACCAATTTATCTTACAAATAAAAATAAATCAATCAATAGTAATACTAATACTAATAATATTGATTCGATTAAACAAAATAATACTGAATCAATTAAAATTATTAAATCTGGAACTTCCATTAGCGATGAAGTAATTTTAACAGATACAACAAATCAAAAAAATCAAATCAATTCAAATAATTTAATAAATTTAGATACAACAGATATTAATGTTGATAATGAAATATATACTTGGAGAAGAGGTAAAAATTTCAAATCTGTATGTGCTGTAGAAAATACAGAAATAACAAAATCATTCGAACAACAAGAACAAACAGAACAAACAGAACAAACAGAACAAACAGAACAAACA
>Ga0172367_10004746_pt1 | contig 16753 bp, 19 predicted proteins | sample Lak10m_FD_114542 | JGI IMG/M metagenome (GOLD analysis project Ga0172367, IMG submission 114542) | Freshwater microbial communities from Kabuno Bay, South-Kivu, Congo - kab_022012_10m | ecosystem: Environmental > Aquatic > Freshwater > Lake | place: Democratic Republic of the Congo: South-Kivu...
GAAGCGGGTGCAATTCTCGCCCTGGGCGATGCGCTTTGCCGTGCCGGTCGCCGGCTTCCACGGGGCAAGGCCGTTGCGCAACTGGCGATATTGCGCGGCGCTGACGGTGAAGCGGGTCGGACCGGGGACGGAGGTGAAGCGCTCGGGCTCCAGCAGGCCCGAGCCATCGGGCGTCACCGTGAGCGTATAGGCGGGACAGGCGCCGAAGCAGCGGCCGGCGGTAAAGCGGATCGTGTCGCCAGCGGCCGTCGGCGGCTCCAGCTCCACCTTCTCCCGGTCGGTCACGCATCCCGCCAGCGCCAACATCGCAACCGGCCCCATCATCATCGCTCTCTTCATGGCGCCCCTCTTATCGCAACTTTTGGCGCTTGGCACTGGCATGCGACGCCACCGGGCGCTAAGCGCTCCCACCTGACCGCTTCGGAGTAGAATATTATGCGTCCTTCCGGCCGCGCGCCCGACCAGATGCGCGACATCACCATGGAACCCGGCTTCACCATCCATGCCGAGGGCTCGTGCCTCGTCAGCTTCGGTGACACCCGCGTCCTCTGCACAGCCTCGATCGAGGAAAAGGTGCCCCCCTTCCTGCGCGGCAAGGGTTCGGGCTGGGTCACGGCCGAATATGGCATGCTGCCCCGCGCCACCCACACCCGCGGCAGCCGCGAAGCGGCCAAGGGCAAGCAGTCGGGCCGCACCCAGGAAATCCAGCGCCTGATCGGCCGCTCGCTGCGCACCGTCGTGGACCTCAAGAAGCTCGGCGAGCGCCAGATCGTGATCGACTGCGACGTGATCCAGGCCGATGGCGGCACCCGCACCGCCGCGATCTCGGGTAGCTGGGTTGCGCTGCGCATCGCCGTCGACAAGCTGCTCGCCTCCGGCGCGCTGAGCGAAGACCCGATCATCCAGAAGGTCGCGGCGATCAGCTGCGGCATCTATGAAGGCACGCCGGTGCTCGATCTCGACTATGCCGAGGACAGCAATGCCGAGACCGACGCCAACCTGATCCTGACCGGCGACGGCAAGTTCGCCGAAGTGCAGGCCACGGCCGAGGGTGCGGCCTATGACGAGGAAGAGCTGCTCCGCCTGCTCCGCCTCGCCCGCATCGGCTGCGCCAAGATCTTCGCCGCGCAGGATGTGGCGACGGGTCGGTAATTGAAATCCGTTCGCTTCGAGCGAAGTCGAGAAGCAGATAGCGCATTCGTGCGTTTCTCGACTACGCTCGAAACGAACGACACAGGGTAGAGCCAGATGAGCGACGACTATGGACAGGAACAGGCGATCCGCAAGCTGAAGCCCGGCAAGCTGGTGATCGCCAGCCACAATGCCGGCAAGGTGCGGGAAATCGCCGCCCTGCTCGGCCCCTATGGGATCGAGCCGATCTCCGCCGCGTCGCTCGACCTGCCCGAGCCGGAGGAGACCGGCACCACCTTTATCGCGAACGCCGAGCTGAAGGCGATGCAGGCCGCCGACCTCTCCGGCCTGCCCGCCTTAGCCGACGACAGTGGCCTGTGCGTCGAGGCGCTGAACGGCGATCCGGGTCTCTTTTCCGCCCGCTGGGCCGGGCCGGACAAGGATTTCGGCATGGCGATGCAGAAGGTGTGGGACGGGGTGCAGGCCAAGGGGCCGGATGCCGGCCATGGCGCCCATTTCATCTGCGCCCTGGCCCTCGCCTGGCCCGACGGCCATGTCGAGGCGTTCGAGGGCCGGGTCGACGGCCTGCTGGTCTGGCCGCCGCGCGGGGCAAATGGCTTTGGCTATGACGCGATGTTCCAGCCCTTGGGCCACGGCATCAGCTTCGGCGAGATGGACCCGGACGCCAAGCACGCAATGAGCCACCGCGCCGACGCCTTCGCCCAGTTGGTCAAGGCCGTAATCTGAACCAGATGGGGGCGGTCCAGACTGCCCCTATTCCTCGCCGCCCGCCAGCACCGGCGCCGCATCCAGCGGCCCCATGCCGAACATGTTGCCGGCGGGATAATAGCGGCAGACGAGATAGTCGAAGCTGCGTCCCTCGGCCAGCGCGCAGCCGACCGACCGGGTGCCGCGCCAGATGATCTGGGTATAATGGGCGACATCCTGCCAGCGGCCGGTGGTGCTGAAATTGGGCATCTTGCCCGCCCGACGGAAATAGCGCCGTTCATTGAGGAACGCGCCGACCATCACCTCATAATCATAGAGGCCCCGGCTTCCCATCCACAGATTCTCGCCGCTCGGCACCGCGCGGGTCGCGCGCGGGCTGTGGGCAAAGATGTTGGTCCGCGCCATCTGCCGCGCATAGCGCGCCGCATCCGCCGCCAGCGTCCGGTCCCAGGCGAGCGGGGCCAGGCCCCAGCGACTGCGCTCGTCATTATGCATGCCCAGAACCACGTCCTGCAGCAGCCCATCGTCGCGATCGGCCTCTTCCATGCCATATTGTTCGGCCGGGCCGGGCACACGCCGTTCAGGCGCTGCCTGCCCCTTGCCACCGAAAATCCCCAGCATCATGGCGACCGTCGCAACGGCCAGCCCCCATTTCCACCCGCGCATCGTCTTTGTTCTTTCGACCCGATAGCCCGCGCCTCTCCCCCGGCCCGGCCGGTTCGGAACGCGATGCTGCGGCTAAACGCCCGATCGTGTGAAGCAGGGATGAATAGTCCAGTACAGGCGATCGCCTGTCCGCGTCACTCCGACGAAACGGGTCGCAGCTTCGCCGAATCGATATGCCAGCGCCGCTGCGCGGCCGATGCCCCGTCGACATCATTGACGCGCCGCACGACATAGGTGCCGGCAAAATGCTGGCGCGTACCATCCGCCAGCTCCGCGTCGATCGTCACCGGCACCGGCTGGTAGACGGAGCCCGCGCCCGCATCGCCCGGCGTCATCCGGCCGATCGTCACATGGGTCGCGCGGGTGGCGGCAAAGCCGGCCTGGAATCTCTCCATCGTCTGCCCTGCCGGCCCATTCTCGCCCCACTGGCTCCAGGCGGTGCCATAGTCGCGCGCGTTGATCGCGGCATAATAACGCTGCACCACGGCCGCCGCGGCCGCCATGCTCCTGGGTTCGGGCGTGCATCCCGCCATCGGCTCGCCCTGGCCGTCGAACAGCGCGCAACTGCGCGCAATCTCATCCTCGATCATCGCACAGCTATTGGCGGCATTGCAGGGCGGATGGGTGGCCGGCGAAACGCTGATGCACAGCTTGACGCGGCGCTCGGCCGCAGCCGCGCCGATCTCGGCAGTGCAGGACAGGGGCGACAGGTCGGCCTGGGTCGATCGGGGGGCCGGTGCCTTGTCCGGCTGGGCAGCGTTGGCGGAGGGATTTTCGGGCGCGGCGGGCGCAGCGCCCTGATTATCGGGCGTCGGGGGCGGTGAACCGCACGCAGCCAGAGCCAGCAGCGCGATCGTCATGCTGAGGCAGGCCCATGGCCTTGTTCTTGAAACGGGCTGCATTTTTCCTCCCCCCTTTTGCCGACTGCGCTTCAAGGCATAATCGACAGAGAGGAAAAATGATCCGCTTGGGAAAACGTCAGCCCTGCCAGCCGCCAAAGTCGCGGTCGAACGGGCTCATGCCATAGACATTGCCGGCCGGATAATAGCGGCAGACCAGATAATCATATTGGGCGCCTTCGCCCAGCGCGCAACCGACCCGACGGGTGCCGCGCCAGATCATCTGGGTATAGTGGCCGACATCTTCCCAATTGCCGGTCGTGCTGACGTCGGGGAAGCGGGCCTTGAACACGAAGGCGCGGCGTTCGTCCATGAAGGCGTCGAGCATGGCGGTATAGCCATAGGCCCGGTGCGTCCCCATCCACAGATTTTCGCCGATTTCCTCGTCGCGCTCCCCGCCGTGTGAATGGCGGAACTGGTTGGTATGCACCATCTGGCGCGCATAGCCGGCCGCATCGGCCGCCAGGCGATCGTCCCAGGCCAGCGCGGGCACGCCCAGCGACTGGCGCTCGCGATTATGCACGTCCATCACCACCTGGCGCAGCATCGCGTCGGAACGCGGCGCCGGCTGGATATTATAATAATTCCACACGTCGCGATTGACCGAAGCCGATGCCGGTGCGACCGCCCCTGCGATCATCCCGCCGAAAAGCATCAGTGCAGCCGCTAGCGGGCCGCGCTGAACGCGTCTAAAGATATGTCCACTCATGTCACCCGAAGTCCTTCTCGCCCCACCGGCTTTCACCGAGGCTCTTGGCCTATATGTTCATTGGCCATTTTGTGTTTCGAAGTGTCCTTACTGCGATTTTAACAGTCATGTGCGCGACCGGATCGACGCCGATGCGTGGCAGGCTGCGCTGCTCGCCGACCTTGCCCATGAGGCGGAAAAAACCGGCCGGCGACCGCTCCGTTCGATCTTCTTTGGCGGTGGCACGCCCTCGCTGATGCCGCCCCGCATCGCCGCTTCCCTGATCGAGGCAGCGGAAAGACATTGGGGCTTTTCCAACGACATAGAGATCACGCTTGAGGCCAACCCGAACTCGGTGGAAGCCGCGCGTTTCGGCGATCTGGCGGCCGCCGGGATCAACCGCGTGTCGCTCGGCCTGCAGGCGCTCGACAATGATGCCCTGGCCTTCCTGGGGCGGGCCCATGACGTCGATGAAGGGCTGGGCGCACTCGACACGGCTCGTCGCATTTTTGACCGGGTCAGCTTCGATCTCATCTACGCGCGCCCCGGCCAGAGCGAATCGGACTGGGAAGCGGAGCTGGCGCGCGCCCTCTCCTTCGGCACCGGCCATCTGTCGCTCTATCAGTTAACGATCGAGCCGGGCACGCGCTTCGCCACGCTCGCCGCGCAGGGCAAGCTGACACCGGTCGACCCGGATCATGGCGCCACCCTTTACGAACTGACCCAGGCGATGACGGCGCAGGCCGGCATCCCTTCCTACGAGATCAGCAACCATGCCCGGCCGGGCCAGGAAAGCCGCCACAACCTCATCTACTGGCGCTATGGCGACTATGTCGGCATTGGCCCCGGCGCCCATGGCCGCCGCGGCGGCATGGCGACATTGCGCCACAAGAAGCCGGAAAACTGGATGGGCGCGGTCGATCGCAACGGCAACGGCCTGCAACAGGAAGTGCCGCTGCAGGCCGAGGACAAGGCGCGCGAGGCGCTGCTGATGGGATTGCGTCTGGGCGAAGGGGTCGATCTGGCCCGGATCGCCGGCCTGTCGGGCCTGCCGATCGGCGCGCTGGTGGATGATCGGGCGATCGACCGGATGAATGATCTGGGGCTGGTCTGGCGGACCGGCAACCGGCTTCAGGTCAGCCCGGCGGGCATGTTGCTGCTCGACGCCATCCTGCCCGAAGTGGTGGCGGTCTAAAAAAGCCTCAGTCCGGATTGCGATCGAGATCGGCCAGTTCCTGGTCGATGTCGCGCAGTGCCTCGGCCCGGTCGCTTTCCGGCATGCGACTGGCGGCGATCTGGGCACGGGCGGCGGTCAGCCCGGCGCGCGCGGCATTGCGCCCCGCCCGTTCGGCATTGCGGGACATGCGCTCGGCATCGCGGGCGTTCAGCATGGCGATCCGCTCCGCCTTGCGGGCCTGCGCCTCGATCGCCCGCTCGCAGATGCGCACCCGGATATTGCGGCGGCCATTGGCATCGACAAATTCGCGATGGCTGGTGACCTTGTCGCCCTCGCAGCCTTCGCGCACGTCGACCACCGGCACCATGCGGGCAATCTCCGCCTCGGTCGGGATGCGATGGGTTTCGACCCGGCCATTGGCATGGGTGACGATCACCCGGCCCGGCTCGCTGCGCACCGTCACCGGCGGCACGGGCGGGACCGGCGGAACCGGGGGCACGATGTCGGCGGCCGGAACCGGCGGCACGGGCGCTGCAGGCGGCACGCGATCGGCATGCGCGACCGGCGCGGGCGCTGCCGCCGGCATGGGCGCGGCGGCGGGAACCGGCGCGGCCTGCGGCAGGGCCTCCCGCGCCGAGACGGGCTGCGACACCAGGTTGGTGAGCTTGGCGAAATCGGCCTGATCGACCTTGTCGGTGATCGCCGCCATCTGCTGCGCGGCGCGGCTGCCCGATGCGGTGAGGGCCAGGCCCGTGGCAACGACCATGGCGACGGCGGCCATGCCCCAACTGATGCGCTTCAACGATGTTTCATGGCTCGAAAGCATTTTCAGCCTCCCCTTGAGCGTGGTGATGCGGGTGAGATGGCAGGCGCCGGCAAATTGGCGACCACCGGCGGCCTTCAATATGGCGCGGCCATAGGCATGGGCCTGATCCTGGCCGTAGAGCGAGAGGACGCGCGCGTCGCAGGCGGTTTCCTGATCGGCGCGATAGGCGCGATAGGCGATCCAGGCGACCGGATTGCACCAGTGCAGCGCCAGCAGCAGCAGCGCGACCATGTTGGCAGCCAGATCGCCGCGCTCATGATGGGCGCGTTCATGGGCGATCGCCATATCCTGCTCCTGCGCGTCATAGCGCAGCCCGAAATCGGCCGGCAGGACAATATAGGGCAGAAAAATACCGAAGGCGAGCGGCCCCGATGCCTGCGGACTGGTGATCAGGCGGATGCGCCCTTCCTCGCCCAGCGGCGTCGATCCGGCCAATATATCGCGACGAAACCGGGCATAGCCGATCGCCTGCACGACCAGGAACAGAACGACGCCCAGCGCCCACAGGCCGATCGCCATTTCCAGCCAGGGGATGCTCGTCGCTGCGGCCTGTGTCGCGGGCGATGGCGCAATCTCCAGCAGCGCCGGCAGGCCCGCCTGGTCCACGACATTATGCAGCGGCGAAGGCGCGGCAACCTCGCGCGGAAGCGTCGGCAACAGCATCCGGGCCAGCGGCAGCAGCCACAGCCAATAGGCTGCGCCCGCCCCCAGCCAGCGCGCCACCGGGCGTCGCAACATCATCACCATCGCCATCAGCAGGGTCGTGGCGATCAGCGTTTCGGCCATCCAGACGCTCATGATTTCAACCCCTTCAGGATTTCCTCAAGCTCCGCGATATCATCCGCGCTCAACTGGTCCTGGCTCGCCAGTTGGGCGACCAAGGGAGAGATGCGACCGCCGAACAGGCGATTGACCAGCCGGCCAGACTCGCTCGCCACATAATCCTCGCGCGCCACCAACGGGCGATAGAGGAAGCGGCGGCCATCCTGGTCGGCGGCGATCACCTCCTTGGCCATCAGCCGCGACAGCAAGGTCTTGACCGTCTGCAGGCTCCAGTCACGTTCGGCGGTGACGCGATCGGCGACGTCATTGGCGGTTGCCGGCGCCTGTTCCCACAGCGCTTCCATCACCACCAGTTCCGCTTCGCTGATCTTCTCGCTCACTGCCCGATCCCGATCCTGTTCCGACTCTCCAACTACACATGTAGTCGCATCGATTACGAATGTAGTCAATCAGGAAAACAGCCATGCCCAAACGGTTTTTCGACGAAAGTGTCGGGCGACCTTACAAACAACCACGGACGACTGGCGGCATTAACCCTTGAACCACGCACGAATGCGTGGCTTTCCACTTCTGGCACGCCGGATGCTTCTCTTCCCACATACCCACCGTTCAACTACCGGGGGATGCTGGCACGGTCTCCGCAGGCATCCCCCACCCGGTGGCCGTTCCCGAAGCTTTCACAGACCTAATCGTCAGCCGGGCTTGCAGCACATTGAACCGGCCCTGGCCGGCTTCATATGCCCGCACTGCAGACAAGAAAAAGGGCGGCCCGACCAGCGGACCGCCCCATGATCTTTCGCCCTGAGCCGGCGATCAGTTCGCCGCAGCGACGCCGTTGTCGGTCATCAGCTGCTGAAGCTCGCCAGCTTCATACATTTCCATCATGATGTCGCTGCCGCCGACAAATTCGCCCTTCACATAAAGCTGGGGAATGGTCGGCCAGTCGGAGAAGGTCTTGATGCCCTGGCGGACCGCCTGGTCCTGCAGCACGTCGACCGTCTCGTAATTCACGCCCAGATGCTCCAGGATCGCGATCGCGCGGCTGGAAAAGCCGCACTGGGGGAAGAGCGGCGTGCCCTTCATGAAGAGCACCACGTCATTACCGTTGACGATGTCGGCGATCCGCTGCTGCACGGCGTCGGTCATTTCACTGGGTCCAATTCTATTGTCTGGCGTCGCCGCGCGGCGGGACGCATATGTCGCTATGGCGGTTAGTTGGGAACGGCGGTGGTCAGTTGCAAGGCGTGGAGCACCCCGCCCATGCGTCCGCCCAGCGCCGCATAGACGGCGCGCTGCTGCGCCACCCGGCTCATGCCCCGAAAGCTTTCGGACACGACCTTCGCCGCATAATGATCGCCGTCACCGGCCAGGTCGGTAATCTCGACCTGCGCATCCGGGATCGCGGTCTTGATCATCTCGGCAATATCATCTGCTGCCATCGGCATGGCGATACCTGCCTTACTGCGCTTCGATGAACATGCGGCGGGCGATCACCGCCTGCTCTTCCAGCGCGGCGCGCACGCCGGCCTCGTCAATGTCCAGCCCGGCCTGGGTCATGTCGCCCACCAGCTTGCGGATCACATCCTCGTCGCCCGCTTCCTCGAAATCGGCCTGCACGACGGCCTTGGCATAGGCGTCGGTTTCCTCAGGCGTCAGGCCCATCTTCGCGGCCGCCCATTCGCCCAGCAGGCGGTTGCGGCGCGCCTGGATGCGGAACTGCATCTCCTGGTCGTGCGCGAACATATTTTCAAATGCGCGCTCGCGGTCGTCGAAAGTGGTCATGCGTGAAGCCCTGTTGAAATGCGTCTGTCGCGTTCAGAGATAGGCGGAACCGCGCCTTTAGGCAACGGCCGGCACCAGCCAGGGGCGCAAAGCCGCATCCTTCGCCTCGAACGCGTCGATCACATCCGCCTCGTCCAGGGTCAGGCCGATCTCGTCGAGGCCGCCCAGCAGGCAATGCTTGCGGAACGGATCGATCTCGAAGCTGAAGCGATCCTGATATTGGGTGGTAACTCTCTGCTGCTCCAGATCGACATGGATCGGATCGGTCTTGGCGACCTCCATCAGCCGGTCGATCGCCTCCTGCGGCAGCACCACGGTCAATATGCCGTTCTTGAACGCATTGCCCGAGAAGATGTCGGAAAAGCTCGGCGCGATCACCACCTTGATGCCCAGATCGCCCAGCGCCCAAGCGGCATGTTCACGGCTGGAGCCGCAACCGAAATTGTCGCCCGCGATCAGGATCGGGCTGCCGGCATATTCGGGATCGTCAAAGACATTGCCCGGTTCCTTGCGCAGGACCTCGAACGCCCCCTTGCCCAGGCCCGCGCGCGAAATCGTCTTGAGCCAGTGCGCCGGGATGACGATGTCGGTGTCGACATTCTTCATCCCGAACGGATAGGCCCGGCCATCAACGGTAGTCAGCTTGTCCATCAGTGCGCCCGCTTCGCCTCCACCGCAGGACCGTCCTCGGCGCGGCCCAGCGTCGCGGCCATCGCCGCACTGGCCAGCGCGCCCAGCGCCAGCACCCAGAATACCTTCTTCATGCGACCATCCCCTCTTTTTCACCCATCAATGCGCGCACATCGGTCAACCGCCCGGTCAGCGCGGCGGCCGCCGCCATTTCCGGCGAGACCAGATGCGTGCGCGATCCCGGACCCTGACGGCCCATGAAATTGCGATTGCTGGTCGACGCGCAGCGTTCGCCGGCCGGCACCTTGTCCGGGTTCATGCCCAGGCATGCCGAACAGCCCGGCTCGCGCCATTCGAAACCGGCGTCGAGGAAGATGCGGTCCAGCCCCTCGGCCTCGGCCATGCGCTTGACCAGGCCCGATCCCGGCACCACCATCGCATGCTTGATGCCGGCCGCGATATGCCGTCCTTTCAGCAGGCCGGCGGCGGCGCGCAGATCCTCGATCCGGCTGTTGGTGCAGCTGCCGATGAAGACATGCTCGATCGCGACATCTTCCATCTTCTGCCCGGCGGACAGGCCCATATAGTCGAGCGACTTCTGCGCGGCGGCGCGCTTCGACGCATCGGCGAAGCTTTCCGGATCCGGCACCACGCCGGTCACCGGCACCACATCCTCGGGGCTGGTGCCCCAGGTGACGTTGGGGACGATGTCGGCCGCGTCGATCACGACCGTCTTGTCGAACACCGCGCCTTCATCCGTGTGCAGCGTCTTCCACCAGGCGACGGCCGCATCCCAGTCGGCCCCCTTGGGCGCCATCGGGCGACCCTCGATATAAGCAAAGGTCTTTTCGTCCGGCGCGAACAGGCCGGACCGGGCGCCCGCCTCGATCGACATGTTGGCGACGGTCAGGCGCCCTTCGATCGACATGTCGCGGAACACCGACCCGCGATATTCCATGACGTATCCGGTGCCACCGGCGGTGCCGATCGTGCCACAGATCGCCAGCGCCACATCCTTGGGGGTGACGCCATAGCCCAGCTCGCCCTCGACCACGACCTGCATGGTCTTGGACTGTTTCAGCAGCAGGGTCTGGGTGGCCAGCACATGCTCGACCTCGGACGTGCCGATGCCGAAGGCCAGCGCGCCCAGCGCGCCGTGCGAGCTGGTATGGCTGTCGCCGCAGACCAGGGTAGTGCCCGGCAAGGTGAAGCCCTGTTCCGGGCCGACGACATGGACGATGCCCTGTTCCGGGTCCGCGTCACCGATCAGGCGCACGCCGAATTCGGGCGCATTGCGTTCCAGCGCGGCAAGCTGCTGCGCGCTTTCCGGGTCGGCGATCGGGATGCGATGGCCATCGGCGTCGCGGCGCGGCGTCGTCGGCAGATTATGGTCGGGTACCGCAAGGGTCAGGTCGGGCCGGCGCACTTTTCGTCCAGCGAGACGAAGTCCTTCGAACGCCTGCGGGCTCGTCACTTCATGCACGAGGTGACGATCGATATAGATCAGGCAGGTTCCATCGGGACGCCGTTCAACGACATGCGCGTCCCAGATCTTCTCATAGAGGGTGCGTGGCTTAACCATGGTCCCCTCCCCCTAGACCCGTAAGGCGCCAGGGGAAAGGGGGAGAAACAGGCCCCGCGATGGAAAATGTGCATTTTTCGCAAGGCTGAAGCAATAATGTTACGCCGCGCGATAATCCTCGACCACGCGGCCGACCGCCGCCAGTTCCGCCTCATGCCCCTCCTCGCGCCAGGTCTCGGCCAGCGCCGCCTGTTCCCATTCGCGCATCGCGGGATGGGCCAGCATGGTCTCGACCCAGCCCCGCGCGATCGGCCCGACATCCAGGCCATAGCTGCGCACCCGGAAGGCGACCGGCGCATAGAAGGCGTCGAGCGCGCTGAAATCGGCGCCAGCCAGATAGGGCCCGCCAAAGCGCGCCAGTCCCTGCTCCCAGAGTTCGCGCAGCCGGGCGATATCCTTGTTCAGCGCCGGCTCGATCAGGTTCAGCTCCACCCGCACCCCGACATTCATCGTGCAGGTCGACCGCAGCGCGGAAAAGCCGCTGTGCATTTCCGCCACCGCACACTGGGCAAAGGCGCGCGCATCGGCATCGGCAGGCCAGACGCCCTCATGCCGGTCGGCCAGATAGAGGAGGATGCCGAGCGAATCCCAGAGCGTCCGGTCGCCATCGATCAACGCCGGCACGTGTCCCGTCGGCGAAAAGCTGCGAAAGGCGCTGTAATTGACCGGCGCGGCAAAGGGTTCGATGCGATCGACGAAATCGATCCCCAGCCCCTTCATCAGCAGCCAGGGCCGCAGCGACCAGCTCGAATAATTCCGGTTGGCGGTGATGAGCGTATAGGCCATCGATCAATCTCCCCTGTGCGTGGTGCGCGTCCCCTTAGCGCAACGGGGAACCGCCCGACAGGCGGAACGATCCACGGGTCTGACAAGCTCAGCTTATCAGGCAGGATTAAGAGGCTCGGCATGCCCCTGACGAGCGAGTGGGAAGCGGACCGGTTGCTTACCCTCTCCCGTTCGCGGGAGAGGGAGGGGCCCGCGCCACAGGCGCGGGAGGGTGAGGGCCTTCTGGAACAAGCGGCCCTCATCCAACTTCGCCTAGCCAGCCTTGCCGGCAAGGCTTCCTATCCTTCTCCCGCCAGCGGGAGAAGGAATGATCGCTTCTGATCGGTTGCGGCTGGGCGGCTTTCGGCACCCTGATTTCGATCTGCTGGGCAACACGAACGGGTGGATCAGGGGACGGCCATTTTTATGCCGCCATCCCCGCGGAGGCCGGGATCCATCTCACCAGCGTGGGGCCAGATGCAAGGTCAGGAGATGGATTCCCGCCTACGCGGGAATGACGAATAAGGGGTGGAAGCAAGGCATAGCCCCTCCCTTCCAGGGAGGGGTTGGGGTGGGTTGCGAGCGCAGCGAGCTTCTGCCCTATCGACCGTAGACTGCCGCTACGCGGCGCACCCACCCCCGGCCCCTCCCTGGAAGGGAGGGGAGCACGAAACGTCCGCTTCTGGTCGCTTCGCGCCGAGCAGCTTTCCCGCCCAGGAGCGGACCGACCGCTAACGGGTGTGCCTAGCGCCGATCGGCCCCTTGGGCGGCGATCAGGGGTGGCTAAGCGCCAGACTGCTTTCCAGTTCTTCATACCCCTTTCTCCGCGCTCTTCGCGGCTCCGCGTGACTCATTGTTCGCGCGGAGCCGCGAAGAGCGCGGAGGAGAAAGAAGGAAGGGCGGAATTGGGTGGGAAGCGGAATGGCGGCTTTCGCGAGGACATGATCCCAAACAAGTCATTGATTTGGAATCGATGTGGGGCAAAATTCGGGAATGTCGATGCGAACCGCGATGATATGGGTAGTTGGAGTTGCCCTTGCCATCTGGCTGGGCTTCCAAGCATACGCATGGCATTATCAGGAAGAACTGATCCCCGAAAAATTGAAAACGGGCTGGTTCTATACACGCGCCGAATGCGGCGGAATACTTGGATCTTGGGGAGGATTTGCCGTTAGCCTCAAGCCAGAGGTGTCGGCAGCAATCCAGCGCGAAGGTTTGCGGTTTTTTCGAGATGTGAAGCACTCTCGGGGGCATAGCGGCAGTCGAACCTTCGAAAACTGGCAGCAAACCCCCGTCCCAAATAGCTGGTGGTCGGATGGACTGCCTCCATCCCTGTATTGTGGAACACGAGCATGGCTTTGGCCGAAGGCAGCAATTCCAGCCATGAAAGCTTCTGGTGCTTATTATAGCGCCAAGGGGCATGGCACCTTGATAGTTATCCCGAAGCAAAACTTAGCCGTCTATCTATGGATGGATCGATAACTGCCTGACGGCTGCAATGTCCGCTATCAGCGCAACCATAAGCGCGATCGGACGGCTTAAATTGGTCGCTTCCAGACCGACAGCTATCCCTCCCTCCCGCCGCAGCTCTTTCCTACTCGGGGCTTTTTCTGTTCTATCCTGTCGGATGGACCAGCCTCTTCCCCCTCCGCCCGCCGCGCCTGCCCGGCGCCCTCGCCGCCAATGGACGCCCGATCGTCAGCGCCGCTTCCTCGCCGCGCTGCTCGAAACCGGCAATATCAGCCATGCCGCGCAGATGGTGGGCATGTCCCGTTCCAGCGCGCACCGGCTGCGCGATCGGCTCACGGGCACCGGCTTCGACCGCTGCTGGGCCAATGCGCTGGCGCTCCACGCCGCCAGCCTGAGCGATCCGCTCGCGCCGATCCGCCGACATAAGGGGCCGATCGGCGGATAAATGTTGCCCGGCTGTCGCTTAGCTGTCGCCTGACTGTCGCGTCGCTGTCGCTTCGGTGTGACCCCAGTGTCGCTTCAGTGTCGCTCCACTGTCGCTTCACCGGCGCGCGACAGGCGCGTTGTCGCCAAAATCGCCCCGAAATCACGACGCATGACGGTGTGAACTTTTAACTGTCGCGTCATTTCCCCCTCGCCCCTGGAGCGATTTCCAAGCAATCGGCATCGACTGCTGATTAAGAAATCGCGGCAAAACAGAGAATTAGAGCGGTTTCCTTGATTCAACCGGTTCGAAAACCGCTCTAGCCAAGCCCTTGCAGGCGCGGCACTAAGGCGGCCCCGGCGGGCGGGCGACCGTTCGCGCCAGGGCCAGAACAGGGAGCATTTCGTGAACCGACGCCAATTCCTCACCACCAGCGGCGCCACGGCGCTGGCCGCATCCGCCCCGCGCGCCTTTGCGCAGCCGGGATCGCAGGATGCCCGCCTGCGCGCCATGCTGGACGGCTTCTTCTATGAGCGGCTAGACGACAGCCCGGAACAGGCGACCCGCCTTGGCCTCGACATCGGTGCCCGCGCCGCGCTGCGCGGCAAGCTCAGCGACACCAGCGCTGCCGGCGCGGCCCGCGATCTGGCCCGGACCAAGACGCAGGCGAAGCAGCTTGCCGGTCTCGATCGCGCGGCGCTCAGCCCGGCAAGCCAACTCGACTATGATGTCGTCGCCTATCAACTTGACCGCGCCGTGGGTGGCGAGCGTTTCGCCTATGGCGAGACGGCGGGCCGCTACGCCCCCTATATCCTGAGCCAGTTGACCGGCTCCTATCGCGAGACGCCCGATTTCCTCGACAGCCAGCACCGGGTGAAGGACGCGGCCGATGCCGACGCCTATCTGACGCGGCTGGAGGCCTTCCCCGTCAGCATGGATGGTGAACTGGAGCGGCAGAAGGCGGACGCGGCCAAGGGCGTGTTTGCGCCCGACTATATCCTCGACACGACGATGAAGATGCAGGCGGCGCTGCGCGACCAGCCCGCCGCGCAGACCGTGCTGGTAGCGAGCTTTGCCAAGAAGCTGGCCGCCGCCGGCCTGCCGCCCGAACGCGCGGCCCAGGCGGAAAAGATCGTCGCGGAAAAGGTCTTCCCCGCGGTCGATCGCCAGCGCGCGCTGGTGCAGCAGTTGCGCGCCAAGGCGGTGCATGATGCCGGCTGCTGGCGCCTGCCCGACGGCGAGGCCTTCTATGCCGCCGCCGCCGAGGCCGCGACCACGACCCGGCTGACCGGCGACGAGATCCACCAGATGGGCCTGGATCAGGTCGCCAGCATCTCGTCGCGGATCGACGCGATCCTGAAGGGCGAAGGGATGAGCCAGGGGACGGTCGGCGACCGTCTGGTCGCGCTCAACAAGCGCCCCGACCAGCTTTACCCCAATACCGATCCGGGCCGCGAGGCGCTGCTGGCGCAGCTCAACAGCCAGATCAAGGCGATGCAGGCGCGGCTGGGCGAGGCGTTCAACACCGTGCCCAAGGCACCGGTCGAGGTGCGCCGTGTGCCGGTGACGATCCAGGCGGGCGCGCCGGGCGGCTATTATCAGAATGCCTCGCTCGACGGGTCGCGGCCGGCCATCTATTTCATCAACCTGCGCGACACGTTCGACCGGCCGAAATTCGGCCTCGCCACGCTGACCCATCATGAGGCGGTGCCGGGTCATCATCTGCAGGTGACGGTGGCGCTGGAATCGGATTCGATTCCCATGATCCGCCGCCGCGGCTTCTACAGCGGCTATTCCGAAGGCTGGGCGCTCTATTCCGAACAGCTCGCCGACGAGATGGGCATGTACAAGGGCGATCCGCTGGGCCAGGTCGGCTATCTCCAGTCGCTGCTCTTCCGCGCCACCCGGCTGGTGGTCGACAGCGGCATGCATGCCAAGCGCTGGAGCCGCGAGAAGGCGACCGATTATCTCATCGCCACCACCGGCATTGCGCGCGGCCGCAGCCAGGGCGAGATCGACCGCTACACCGTCTGGCCGGGCCAGGCGTGCAGCTACAAGATCGGCCATACGGTGTGGAACGACCTGCGCGAGCAAGTGAAGACGGCGCAGGGGGACAAGTTCGACCTCAAGCAGTTCCATGAGGTGCTGACGCTGGGCGCGATGCCGCTCGACATATTGAAGCAGGCGGTGCGCCAGCGGGCGGGGATCGCCTAAAACCAATATGCAAAAAAACGGCCCGGTGGTGCGCCACCGGGCCGTCGAGGGTCCTTCCACCCAAATCGCGAGAGGAGTGTCGAATTCCCCGCGAACTGGCTGTCTTCACGGCCCCGGCCGCGAAACTCCAATCTTCCATGCTTGTTACGCTTGCGGAACCCATCTTCCCGACAAGCATCGGGATATCGCCGGGAAGATGGGGCGTGTGCGGTATTTAAGCCGCAAACTGGTTCATCGTGTTGTGAGCGCCGCCGGCCTTGAGCGCGGCTTCACCGGCGAAATATTCCTTATGGTCGTCGCCAATGTCGGAGCCGGCCATATTCTGGTGCTTCACGCAGGCGATGCCCTGACGGATTTCCTGCCGCTGAACACCCTTGACGTAGCCCAGCATGCCGGCCTCGCCGAAATATTCCCTGGCGAGATTGTCGGTGCTGAGCGCGGCGGTGTGATAGGTCGGCAGGGTGATGAGGTGGTGGAAGATGCCCGCCTCACGCGCCGCGTCCTTCTGGAAGGTGCGGATGCGTTCGTCCGCCTCGATGCCGAGATCGGTGGCGTCATAGTCTGCGCTCATCAGCCTCGCCCGGTCATAGGCGCTGACATCCTTGCCGGCTTCGACCCAGGCATCGAACACCTGCTGGCGGAAGTTCAGCGTCCAGTTGAAGCTGGGCGAATTGTTATAGACCAGCTTGGCGTTGGGGATCACCTCGCGGATGCGGCTGACCATGCCGCCGATCTGGCCGATATGCGGCTTTTCGGTCTCGATCCACAGCAGGTCGGCGCCGTTCTGGAGCGCGGTGATGCAGTCGAGGACGCAACGATCCTCGCCGGTGCCGGCGCGGAACTGATAGAGGTTCGATGGCAGGCGCTTGGGCTTCAGCAATTGCCCGTCGCGGCTGATGAGGACGTCGCCATGGCCGATCGCGCCGGCATCGACCGGATCGCAATCAAGGAAGCCATTATAGAGGTCGCCGATATCGCCCGCTTCGC
>Ga0172367_10004748_pt1 | contig 16744 bp, 16 predicted proteins | sample Lak10m_FD_114542 | JGI IMG/M metagenome (GOLD analysis project Ga0172367, IMG submission 114542) | Freshwater microbial communities from Kabuno Bay, South-Kivu, Congo - kab_022012_10m | ecosystem: Environmental > Aquatic > Freshwater > Lake | place: Democratic Republic of the Congo: South-Kivu...
CCAGCCAAGTGAAGGAGCACTGTCATGCATTATTTGTGCAGTAGGGCATTATTGTCCATCCCTCAGAACTCCAAATCAAATCCAATGTGCTGCAGGCAAGTACCAAAACCAAACAACGCAATCCTCGTGTCCTAATTGTCCGCCAGGCACAAAATGCCCAACCCAAGGGCTAGAACAACCAGAGCATTGTGGACTTGGGAATTACCAGCCAAATGAAGGACAGCTATCATGCGATTCTTGTCTGATAGGCAATTATTGTCCATCCCTCAGAACTCCAAATCCAATTCAATGTCCAATAGGTACAAAATGCCCAGGCACTGGAAATTCACAGCCTACAGACTGTGGGCTTGGCTTCTATCAACCAAACGTAGAACAGCCAGAATGCATTGACTGCCCAAAAGGCGCCTATTGCCCAATTGCGAGAACAGTCAATCCCACTGACTGCATCATCACAACCTACCAGCCCCTGCTCAACCAAGACGACATCTCAGACTGCAAAACGTGCGAAGCCAACAAGTACTGCACTCTGCCCATTTTCCAAGAGTCGTGTCCAGAAGGCACCTTTTCAACCCCAGGCAGCAAGTCACAGCTAGACTGCAGGTGCAATTCTGGCCTCTATTGCAAGTACAAGGAAATGGTGACCACAGTGGTGACCCTAAACAACGTATCACTGGCTCTATGGAACAGCGACACTGGCCTTCAAAATAGACTCAAAAGTGCTATAGCAGCAGCAGCAGGCGTCACTGTAGACAAGGTCATATTCTCCAACGCGCGCGCACGAACCGGCGGCGGATCGAGGCGACTCTTGTCACTACAAGGCGCAAAACATGTGATAGACGTGGTCGCCAATGTCATGGATGCGCGCGAAATCAACGACCTAGACAAACACATGCTAAGGCTAGGCATTCAAACGCAAGGGCACATATGGAGTCCCAATCACATAGTCTTAAGAAGAAGAAGACCAGAAGTCCTCAAACCATTTATTTAATCTTTTTCAAAATGACATGAAGCAAAGCCATTAAAGCTCCTCGATCTCCTTATTCTTCTTCTTTCTTTGTCTGTGTCCACTTGAAGTTGATAGACGTAGTTGTAGCCAGGCTTCTTCAATTGTTGGCAGTGATAAGAAAGCAAGGTCTTGTGCAAATCCCACATCATGGATTTAACCTCTCTGAATTCACGTGTCATGCTATTGTTAAGGTCGTGGTTGGTGTCATGGTCATCTACCTTGCTTTTCAGAGAATCTATTTCATAGTAGAAAAAGCACAATTCTTGAAGCAACAACCAATTCAAAATGATAAGAGTGTTTGTGACCCAAAACCCATATTGCAATAATGCAGAATTAAAAGCCCCAGACAATAGAGTCGCAAAAACAACGCTTAAAACACTCAGCAGCCACATATTGGCGCAAAAATGCAATGCTTATATACCACAAGTGCCAAAAGCGTAAATAATCCTGATAATGTCAGCGTCCAGCCACCGCACCAAAGACATGTTGTTGGGATGGCACGCGACGCCTTCTTCAAATATGCGCATCTTGGCTTGCCAAATGTAGTGCTGGAACAAAAACTGTTTTAAGTCCTGATTTCCAAAATGAAAAACATCCTGTCTCAAAATGTTTTGGCCATACCAGCGAGCTCCAAATTCCAAAAATTCTAAACAAAGCCTCTTGTTGTTCCTCTTCACGCCATAAAACAAAGGGGAGTTACCATCGAGATCCTTGGCATTCAGCACAGTCGAAATTGTCTTGCTGTCTTGGTTTTCCAACAGACTGTCGAAGAGGTTCAAGCTTTCGTCCCCAAACAGCTTGTCAGCCAAAACGTGAAAAATATTTCTATTCATAACATCTGTCAAGCACAAAGGATGTTGCCAACTGAGGAATGCAAGCAATTTCTTGTCATATTTGCCGTGCTTGAGCGCCAACATCAGCGGAGTATTCCCATCTGAATCCTGGACATCCACTCTTGGACAATACCTTGCAAACAAATCAAAGTCAATAGAATTGGAATACTTGCCAATGAGGTGAAGTACACTCTGCTTCTCGCTGTTTTGAACATTCAAAATACACGCATCATCATCGCAGTGCATTCGTCTCCTCTCTGCCAAATCCAGAATGGTTCCAAACAAGTACCGCTGGGCTTCCTGCAACGTCTTAGCCTCCGCGTGAAAAGCCACAGTGACGCCCTTGTCTTGAGAAAATAAGTATGATCCACTATAAAAGGCTATGTGGAGAAGAGTATTCCCATAATAGTCCTTTTTTGAGATGTCCAGTGCTTCTCCGTGCGTCTCTAAAATATATCTGTACAGCACAGTATTTTGATTCTGAATAGCCAGCATCAACACACTCTTGCAATACTTGTTCTCATACGCACTGAGATGAATGTCGCGTGCAAAGTCCAGAGCATACCTGTGGCGAAAAGACTGCTGAATGCACAGGTTGAAATCCGCGTGGTATACCTCAATCAGACTCTTGAAAACTCCACTGTGAATGTCCAACTTCATCATGTCATTGATCTTTCGGAAACCTTCGCACTGCGCCAGAACATGCAAACACGTCTCGCCTTCAGCATTCAGAGCATTGGCAAATTTCTTCACGTCATCCATAAAAAACTCGACGTATTGAGAGTGACCGCAAGTTTCGATGTCCATAAAGTACTTGACTAAATCGTCATGCTCAATGGCAAACATGCTTTGCTTCATGAGTCTCAATAAATGAAAGTCAAATATGCGCTTTAGGACGTCGGAAAAGTTCCACCTCACAAATCCTTGCGAAGTGCACATGGCATTCAACTTCATGGCGAGCCAATGCAACATCGTGTTTCCATTCAAATCCCCTTCTAAAGGATCAAACAAAAATGAAGCGTTGTCACTGTCGTCGTACAAAGACACATTCCACTCTACAAGCAAATAAAAAACGTCAATATTGGAATTCACAAAAGCAATGTAGAAAAAGGATTGTCCCTGCTGATTCCTAAAATTCATATTCACATGCCACGTCTGATTCTCTTTATGGACGTCCCATAAAAGTTTCAGATTTTCATAGTCATTGTTCATCACAAAGCTCATGATCAGCTGTCCCATGTCGCGATCCACACACCCCAACACAGATTCCACCATGCAGTGAGCCGCCTTCAATTTCTGCATCAGCAACAAATTTCCCTCTTCGCCTGCCAGAAACCAGGGATAGAGGTCCTTCCCAAAAACGTGGCTGCTGCGCGCGGTGTCGCACCCTTTCTTCATCAAGACGTCCACCACGTACCAAAGCCTCTGTTTGATAGCCAAGCACAAGGGAGTCCACCCCATAGCATTTTCTTGATTCAAGTCAACGTCAGGATTATTCACCAGCCAATCAAATATAAACTCAGATTCAGTCTTGCCAGCATACGAGTTTTCCACAATCAACTCCAGTGGAATCTTAGCATTGTGTGTTCTTTTCATGCAGGAAATTCGATGCGATTTTTGATTCAGAATGCAAAGAGTCAATGCAGTTTGACCCCTCAGAGGCACTTCTCGAAAGCATCTGTCGATGCTAGAGCAATGGTCAACCTCATTGATGTTGATAGATTCCTTGTCGCCTCGGAGCGGTAGAAATCTCTGCATGAAATATTGCACCAAATGAAAACTTTCATATCCTATGATCACATGCAAAAAATTTCGCGGAACAGCAGCCAATGGGCTTTCCAAAACAATCATAAAAGCCACATTGTCAGAATTCTTCGCGTCAAAAAACATTCGATCTAAAAACCAAAGAATGAGCTCCCACACGACATAGTGCGCCCAAGTAGGTACTGCTGCGTGACCTTGCGCTCCTGTCTGCATCCAAATAAGTTTTTCGCTTTTGCAACTGCCTTCGAGTTTGGTGAGGCATTCCTTCAATGCATCCAAATTATGATCCAAAATCAATATCTTTAGTTTATCCACCCAATCTCGAATGCCAGTCTTTTCGCTCTCTTGAAGAGACAACAGTGACTCCATTCGAATGTCAAAGACCAAAGCCATTCTAGGACTACCACTACTCACACTTGCCTCTGGCGTGGTCCTATGACAAGTGCAGCAAGAACAATATATGGGGAAGTCCCCTTGTCCCCAACCTATATAGACATCTTAAAAAAAAAATAAAAAATGTCCAGTGAAAAAGACCCCTTCTGCGAGACAAGATTTTGGTATGGCACGCAAGACAAGCCCAATCACATTCAAAACCCTCTCTCCATGGCCACTGGCATCGTCATGTGCGTCGCCCCTCTTCTAATCAAAAATACAGATTCAAAAGTCCCAGTCTTCTTAGCCATTGCCAAAGCTTCGTTGAGCATCACGGGAGCGGGAACTTCGTATTATCATGCGGTATCTCCTTCCCAAGCGAGCAACGAACACTACATCAACCACCAAATGTTTGATTGGGTGCCCATCTGCGTCATGGCTGCGCAAGTCATGATTTTGTATGTGACCAACCTAGTCAAGTTCAAGAGCGAGAGAATAGCGTGCCTAGTCTTATTCGTGATTTTCGCATGGTGCACATTCTTGATTTTGGGCATGGACTCCCACACCGAATTGTTCTGGAGAAATCATCTAGACACCGCCAGCGAGCAGCAAAGCACGTATGGATCATTCATGAACGCAATCTTGCTGGTGCCCATGCTCCTCACCATAACCTACTGCACCGTCTTTATATTCGCGTGGGAGGACGCTTCTTTCTTGTGGTACTCTCTGTTCTTGTCGCTCAATCTGTGGCTTCTGAATGCCTACACGTGTGACGACTATCCTTGGACTTCTGTTTTCCACGCCATCTACCACCTCGTCATAAGCTACTCTTTCTTGCACGCTATATGTCTGGGAGTGTCCATCGACTGGGAAAATTGGCATTTCTACAAAAAAAAATCTTTCTGGCCAATGGTGGCATATAAAAGATGTTCTCGCGTGCAGCTGGTGGCAGTCACATGAAGCTTGCGCCACGGCACATATCCAAACACGACATTGTGGAAGTGTGCAAAGAACTGCACCAGCGCTTTTCAGATGCATACGAGTTTGCGCCGTGCGTTTTGGGCATCCAGTGCTTGAAATGGCCAAAAATGCGAGATGATCTCGGCGAATCCAGGTGGCTCAATAGAAATTCGTCGTGGTATGGCAATCCATACGTCAAAATCATACTTTTCCCTAGAGATTGCTGGCCAGACTACATTCCAGAGGACTGGACCCAATGCTGGGCGCAAAAAGTGGATGAATATGTCTTTTGCAGCAGCAATGACGGCAGCAAAGACGCTCTGGAGTGGCCGTGCAGTCCTTGGGACGGAGCTGAGTGGAGTTTTTATGAGAAGACCACTGTGGCGTCTGCTCTGGCGTCCCGGGGCCTCCTAAAAAAAAGTCTACAGCACCCCCTTCAAACCAGGCTATAAATGCTGAGGCTGCAAGGAAGCATGAGAGAGCACATGCACCATAACCAAGGAGAAGACGAAGTGGCTGGAGAGTACAAGGTAGTAGTGCCGTGCAAAAACCAAGTCTACATAGAGATTGAAAAATGTCAAAAGACTGGAAAAGAGGGATGTTGCGCATCCATCCACTATGTTTGGAAAAGGTCTTTGAAGAGAGAAACAGATAAACAAATGAATGCAAATAAGGCGTGTAGGATCATCCAAGAGTTTTGCAGGAAGATGGTGTTGTGTGGGGAGAATACTCTGAAGTCGATGGTGCTGTCTGTATCTGCAGACATCACTGCGCGCGCAGTCAACGAAATTAGCTTTTTCGAGTATCAAGTGATTGCAAACAACAAGATAGTGCGGTCAAATTTGAAGCGCCTGCTGTTTAGGCTTCTGTCTCTCTGCTTTTGGAGACATGGATATGTAGTACAAAAGAAAAGGAATGACGAAGAGTGCAAGGATTTCCCGCACATTTGCTGGAAGGGGATATTGAAAGGATTTGGATATGCAGTCAAGCCATACATGTACTTCATTGGCAGCGAAGTGCAGGTTTACTCTAGCGCCGCCAAGATGGTGGCGACTTTTGAAAGCTTGTGTCTCGAAATCACTGAAAAGGGATATTTTCAAAAGGTATCTAGCGAAAAGAGTTTGGACTTTATGACGTCGTATTTTTCGTATGTGCACGACTTTCACGTGTACGATTACCGAACCAAGGTGGACAAGTTGTATAGCATTGAATATGAAATTGAGCGTCTCATTGAGATGGGCAGCATCCACCAAAATGTCATTTTAACAGACATGGATTCTGAGACTCACCTTGAGAATATCAAAAAGAAGATTCTGAAGATTGGAGGAAAACAGTCGATCATGCATCTCCAAAAGAAGGTAGAAAACAATAATTTGGAGAGTGACGAGCTGCTGGACTTGACGTTTTGCCCAGCAAAGTGCTTTTATAAAGAGTCGCTATTTTATGGGCCACATCAAGGAGACCAGAAGCTGTGGGAATATAGACACTTTCCATGCTACAAGGAATATCTGAATCACGAGCTCCGAATGAAGCACGATTTTCAGGTATCCAAGAGTTTTATCAGAAATAGGTGCTCTGAGCCCACGAAACGGGCATATTTTCAAAAAGATGAGTACTGGCTGGCTATGTTCCACGACTTGCTGCAGACGCCGTGCAATTTGATCAAGGCGCGTGGCTTTTTTCAGGAGTTGAAGTTTTTGATGCGAAAATGTCAGATGGGAAAAGGTGACGAAAGAGAATATGTCGAAAATTTTTGCAAGCTCGTGAAAAGGGAATCTAGAAAGTATCAAAAGGGCGTCGAAGATTGGGGAAATATCGCGGACATGATGCAAAATGCAATGCTCGCTCTCGTCCAGCGCCTGAGCCTGACGTTTGACGCCAATTCAATTCGAATGTGGAAGCAGGAATATAGGATGGTGGTGAATGCCATGGACGACATCATGACGTTGCAAGGACCAGTGACTTGCTCTGACATTGATTATTTACTCTCGGCATATTCTTCCAATATTCCCTATGCCGCTGAATTCATGCAAAGCCTGTGCCAAGAAGCAAAGAAGGAGAGTGCCGCAGCTCCGTCGCCCAATCTGAAAAACTTAGCTATTGCCATTTTTATCATCAGAATGCTTGTTTTCATCGACGAATTGACGGTAGAATGCATGAAGAGTTATGGCAATGAGCAGCTAACCATTTTGAGACGGGCGTCTACAGAAGATGCAGCCAAGATGGATGCCCAGTACCTCATTTGGACGCTCCAGGGCACCAAGACGCGGGCTTGCGAAGACATTTTCAAAAGGTATATCTTTGGTATACGCCCCCAAAATGTATGGAATGCGTGCCGTGCCTTTCAAGGAGACAACGAGGAGTTGCACAATTTCCACTACAAGTTTTTGATTCAGAGGTGCCTATGCGAAAATATTCTTCAGGATGGAGGTCCAGACAGCACACTTCCAGAGACTTTGTGCATGGACATGTATTATCTAAAGGTGATATCCAAGTCGTTTAACACTAACATCTACCTGTTGACGTGGGCAGCCAAGATGTGGTTTTTGTCTAAGAGTATGGAAGGCGAAGAAAAACTCAAGGATGCATTTCAGTTTAAGAGCATAGAGTTTATTTTCAATGCCTATGCAAAATCGGAGCACTATGAAGTGGATGCAAATGACCCATACAAAGCTACTTGCGACTTCATAAAGTTTTTGAGGGAAGTCAGCATCCAAGCTTTTTTTATAGTAGACGGAAACAGAGACGTTGATCATAAAGAACAAATCTTTTCAGAGCTGTGCGAAAAGCCCCTTCTCAAGGACATGTTCAATTGGAAGGAGGACTGCATGTTCAAGTGGGCCAAGCAGAAGATGATGCAAATTGTGCATGCCGTCGTAATTGACAAGATACACGGAGCAGAAAAACAGATTTTGCCACCCCAGTTCCACTTTTTGGTGTGTCACATTCACAAGATGGCTGTCTGTCTTCGAAAAATCATCGACCTCAATATGGATTCCCTCGAGGCGACTTTGTACAGGCCTTTGGTCAAGAAGATGGTGGAGAAGAGGGTGGTGACATTGATTTAGACTATGGAATTGGAAGGGGATGAGAATATATATGGGAAATGCATTTCCTTTTAAAAAATGCGATCTGTAGTATTCTCTCCCATTTATGTGCACCCTTCTCTATGTGACGGAGCTGGAGGAGGCGAAGAACAATTTTCAAAATATGGCATGAGCAGCTTGTACCGTGCGCCGCAGTATGCAATGAAGAAAGGAAAATGGAGCCTCAATCACTACAACAACTTGGCTGTTTTTCTACATTTTCTGCAGGCCCTCACCATCCTCGTGCTCTGCTTCACTTATCTAAACGACAAGCCCACCGACCTCTTGTTTGTGTCGAATAAAATGGAGCTTTCACACACCAATTATGCCCTTATTGACGTGAATGACCCCAAAACATGTGGAGATGTTAGAGACTATAGCACTGTATACCAAACAAGCATAGTGCCCCAAAACTTGCAGAATCTTAGAGTCATCCATGACATCATGCCTCATTCAATTTTTGACTACACCAACAAGACAATACTGAAATATAACATTCCTGACTATGCATTCAACACAAACTATGCATTGGTAGCAATCTTTGCCCTGGCGTTTGTATTCCAAGGATACAATGGACTGTATATGGGATTCGACGAGACGTTTCCGCGCATCATCTATAATATAGAAGCCTCGATTTCAAGCGGCCTCATCGTCATTATTTTGGCCATGAATGCAGGCATCTTGGAACTCTACACTCTGGTCTCGCTCTTTGGCATCATGTTTGGAGCCAATCTGCTCAATGCGTGCGCAGAGTCCTCGAGTTGGTGGATGTCTGTCATTATGGAAAACAAGGGCATGAAGTATGCGTGGATGCTCCCGCAGCTCGCGAGCTGGATCCTCCTTTTCTTTGCATTCATTCCCATCCTCATCAACATAGAAAAGACAAGAGACTGCTCCTATGCAATCCCAAGTTATGTCACCATAGTCATCTTTTTAGAATTCATTTTCTTTTTGCTTTATCAAATCATGCACACGTTTTTACTGGCGTGGCGATCACTCAACGCCCAAGTCAATGCAGACTTTTGGATAGACTTTGGGAGCATCACGTGGAGCATCATCATCAAGACCTTCCTTGCTTGGACCCTCCTCATCCCCGCCCTCAACGTTTCTTCCAATGATTAATAAAAGAAGCCAGACTCCATGATTTTCGTGCACACCAGATGCGAATTAGAACGCTGCGACGTGGGAAGAAAGGGGTCCGGGTCGGTGCAGAATAACGTGTCAAGATCCAGAAAAGCGTCTTGATCCCACATGGGGCCATTCGCGTACACGGAGCCATAGAGATAGTGCACTTGCTCGTAAAAGATTCTGCGAGTGAGCCCGATGCAGCCCCTTTCCGCGAGATTGAACACTCCGCTCTTCTCCCTCTGAATGCCCCACGCAAGGCACTTTCCAATCGTCTTGCTAGTACAAAACGAGAATCCGCTGTCGCCCACCACAGACGGAAACTTTTTCCCATTGGTGTAGAGTACCGCATTGTTGAACTTGTTCGAGTCCCATATGCCGGCCGTCCGCAGCACCAGCGCGCTTCGAGGCATTCCCAATACGGCATTCTCGGCAAGTCGAATCACATTGGCCATGGCACTAGGGTTGACGTGCCACAGAGTCTTGGGTTCAGAGACAGAGGACCTGACATTGGGAAATACAGGCGACGATTCAGTCAGCATGTCTCCTCCCAGCACGCTCCCATAGGCGTTCTCCGAGCTGACCATTGCCACCATGCCTTTCCAGCGCAATTCGTCCGAGAGCTTGCGGACACGCAGTGCAGTGCGCGCAAAGCTGTGCACGCTAAACATTTTCACGGCGTCTGCAATGAGCACCACGTCCGACGCGCGAATCGACGCCTTCAACACTTCGTCTTCGCCCACTGCCAATTGAGGAATCACAACAACTTCATCCACCAACGACTGCAGTTCCCTCGTGCGCCTTGGCTTCGTCGTCGTGCTCGTAATCCAATAAGATGATTGGTCCTTCTTTCTCCTGAGCTCGCGCACCACCGAACGAGCGACTGCCCCAAATCCAATGATCAAAACCCGAGTCTTGGGAGGCGCACTGGACATGTAGGCGTACCCCATGGCCGTCATCAGGGCTTGCTTGCGCGTGCACAGCGACGCGTTCTTGAGGATGTTGATACCGCCAGGCTTTATTTTTGAAATCAACGAAGAAGAGGGGAGAAGAAGCATACACTCTGCAACTACCCCAAACATCACCAACAACGACAGCCAAAAACAGCAAGACATGACGCGGTTGAGTCCAACTACTATTATGCTTTGTCCTTTTTATAGACGAGGACTAAAAAAAAATGCAAAGTACCCCATCTCCTATTCCCTGTTTTTTTGAGTGAGGTGGCGGGGGGCAACAGAGAAGGAGTGCGTGAATATCACAATGAATCTGATATATATGCTTTTCAGATTGGGTATCCAAATCAAAAGAAATGGCGTTGTCGTCCTATCAAGAGGGCGCGCCGCCAGAGACGGAGCCTCTCTTGCCTACTACGCAAAAGAAAGAAGAAGCGCCAGCTACTACTGCATCATCATCAGGAGACCCATGGTGGTGTTCCTGGATTGCAGACGAGCACCTCACTGAAAAAGAACTTAAATGCTACAATTTGATACTGGTAGCTGTCATGTTATTCGCCATAGTGTGCAACATATATTATCTCTACGAATACCACGAAATGTCCCAGCGTTCAGACTTTCTACTGATCAACTTCAAGCCCCTAAAATTTCCCATGCTTCTCGTAGAAGATTTAAAAGACTTAGAGACCATAAAGTATCCACTCCAAGAAGCAGCCTACATACTTCAGCGCGCTAAAAATTAATTTTTTTTATTTTTGTTCATAAAAGAAGAGAGAAGATTCGTGAGGCGCCAATTGAGAGATGCACTTCACCACAGACATGGTGGTCCTTCCCTTCTTTGTGTTTTTGGTGTCTAGCATTATTTTTTCCAAAAAGTTTCACATCAACGTAGTTTGCTTCGAAGTATGGTTCATGTTTCGCGTGCTCTTTTGGTTTGCAGAATACTGCATATTCAATTTGCTAGATAATTTACCACTCAAGATTAGGGAAATGAAATATCCCATGAAGGTTTTCAGAATGCGATACCACACTTCGTTTTCAGCTTGGATTCTATTCTTTCGTATAGTGTACATCATCACAGGCATACCAGTCGTGGCTACCATGGACTTTATGTATGAGTCTTCCAACAAGGACCAGAGACTTAGGGAACAACTCGACGGACTCTACATTTTAGTGTTCATGGGATACATATTTGTCTTGATTGACACTGTCATTGTCTTTGTATTTGCATGCGGAGCCGTCATATCATATGTTCTGTGTCAAGTGTGCAGGTGAAAGGTTCATCGTAGGAGCTGTGGTCGTGGTTGCGCTTGGCCAGGGCCATGATTTTCTTTTGGCGCTTCTCGTCGCAGACTTCATAATGCTTCCAAATATTTGACAAAACAACCTTGAGGCGCTCGTTGGCATAAGCGCCGCCTGTCAAAAAAGCACGGATCGTGTCTTTGCACTCCAACTCTGCTTCTGTGAGGCCGTTCTGGGTTCCCTCGCCCTTCAAAGTCTTTTTTTTGGTCATATTAAAATAAAAAAAAGAGCTGTATATAAGGAGAAGAGGGCAAAGAGAAGAGGGCAAGGAGAGCAGAGGATATGCCTCGCAACCCAAAGATGAAGAGAACCTACATGCAGACTGTTTGCAAAAAAACACAAGTTCTCAGGGAGTCTATGCACGAATCCCCGATTTTTCAGGGAGACGTGGTGTGGCATTTGCGAACTCAAAAATATATGTCATTGCACATGAATAGGAGAGTCTTGGCTTGCATGTGCGACGTGCCAGTTGTCATGGTTTGCGAGATTTTGGGCGTGAGCGAGACGTTCATGAAGAAGAATCGATCCATGCTATCTATTCATAAATGGCCCCATTCCTATCTGTGCTATGACGAGTGCTTTTATATTAGTTTAGAGCGCGACAAACTCATTGCCGAAGTCGAGGCTATTGTCAAGGAGCAGCGAAAGACAACCACAGAAGAGGACCAACGACAACCTACTACACTGGACGAAATCAATACCAAAAAGAGGAGGAAAAAACCATACTTTCAATTGTACGATTATCGAGACGTAGACCACAAAAACTTGATTGATATATTGAAGCAGGCAAAGCACATTGCAAAAAACTACAACTTGCCGGGATATGCTCTGCAGAATGCGACGGAAGAGCAGCAGTTTTCAGAATATGTCAAGTTTTTGTTTGGAGTCGACTTTCCCATTGCAAAACAAAAGGTGAATTGGAACAAGGGGTTTTTAAAGGAAATTGAAGAAGCAGGACCGCCTCCGCCTGTCGCAAACAATGAACAAGAAGAAGATCCCATCGAAGAAGCCTTTTCAGACGAGGAAGAACAAGAAGAAGACATGGACACTTTTGTTCAAAATGTTTTGTGGACGCCCATTTCAGAGTTATAGATGTGTATATTTTAAGTAGGATAAGGTATTTATTATTTGCTTTGCCAAGCTGGGGGGGGGGGGGTTTATGGTAGACTTTTTTGCGTGGAAAAATCAGTCTGGAGTAGAATTGGGAGGAGAAGTCCTAAAGTATCATGACAATGCCACTACTTTTCGAGTCAGTGACTTGGTCAAGGAGATGCTCAAGGATTATATGCTGGAAAACATATCATTTGTATGGTTTGTCTTAATTGTCTTGCTAGATTGCGTGCTTTTTATGTGCATTTGTATTGTGATGTACTTTGAATTTTTAAAAAACAGGAGAAATACTCAGAGAATTGTGCAACTCCTCGAAGCCCAGCCGTCTGCGCCACCTTCATATGTTTTATGAAATAAAAAAGTATCGAAAACAAAAACGACAAAGACTGTTTTTATTGGTGATCTTCTCTGTAGCGCTGAAAATTTTGCTTGAATTGACTCAGTCGCTTAGAAAATTTAGAGTCCCATGTAGGATTGTCACTAAAAATTATGCTTTGGACATTGACAGACCGAATCAGTTTGGTCTTCTTAAAGAGAAAAATTAGCTTCACTAGGATTAGCTTGCATAAATTCAATAACAAGTAAAGATTTTCAGAGTCATAATGATTGTCTAGGTGCAACTCAATTTCTTCTAGACTTTCCTTAAAAAAAAGGATGCATTCTCTATACTCTTGCTCTTCGCCTACTCGACTATTTGAACTCATTCGTTGAAAAGGCCAATTTTTATTAACCACAAACAAATGTGTTCCTTTTATCCTAAAGGAACGGTTCGGCGTCAAAAACGATGATATGTGGCATAAAACATGTCATTGGCGTCGTCGTCCACCACCGACAATAGTAGGTCTTCCAACCACGACTTGATGTGCAGCAGCCACCACTCGTCTCCACCCCTCATGTTTTTTCAATCACTCCCAGTTATTTGGCCTTGAGGAGGCGAGGCTTTATATCCCATCCACATTCCGAAAAAAAAAACATTTACGAGTGCCTTTTGGAAAACACAATGGCTCCCGCCAATTCTTGCAACATGGCATCATACACGGGAGAATGCACATCCCGATTGTACGTCACCATGCGCTTAGCGCGCGATGCCCAATCGCGGCAAAGGGCAGCTATTTCGCTGGCGCCAGGCAGCGTGGCAGTGACCTGCGAGTCTTGCATGAAAATGGTCTGAACCCACACTTCATGCAGCCTGCGCTTCATCAAAATGAAAATGGGATCTTGGCAATCTGACGCCCTCTTGTCCACAGAAGCAACAAAATTGTGCACATCTTCCTTTTTAACCACTTCACAAAAAGCATCCAAAATTGAAGAAGTCCAATTCTTATCCACGGCAGACTCATCCCTGAAAATGTGGTTCACCATGTCCATCAGCACGCTGCCCTTCAAAAGAGCATTTGCACTGCTGGGAATGTACTGCCGAACAGTCACAAAGCAAATGCAAACAAAAAGAAGCTGCCTGAAAATTTCCCGAAAGCCCAAGATTCGGTGATAGTCAAACTGGAGAGTCTCTGGAAACTCACTGCTCCCCAGATTCAGCGTCCCATCCAGCAAATTCACAATTGCCACACAGTGAATCTTTTCCATCACTGAAGCATGGTCACCCGACGCAATCAGAGTCAAGGTCCCCTGATCCAGGCGCTCCAAAACCATGCCCAGCCACTGCCGCGTATTGTCCAGCGTGATGCTCCCATTCTGCAGCTTGCTCCTCAACTTGTCGCGAATGTACTGCACGCCTTGCTCATTGACCCAGGGCAAAAGCCTGGCAAGTCGAGCGTTGCTCTCGTCCAGGCGAAGCACCGCCATGCGATCCACCAAAAAACGAAGATATCCAACAAACACATGGCTCAACACATCACAGCCTTGAAGCTCACTGGAAACTCGCAAAAACTCGGCGCTGGTGTTGGCTTCGCGGCTTGGCAATTGCATGTGCCGAATCACGTGGTCCACCATGGCTCCAGCCAAATTGCGAGCAGACTCTGCATTCCACGTCCCAGCCTCCAGCTGCTGCTTGATCAAAGCTACGTCTATGATCTCTGCAAGTCGCGCATGGATCCCGGCATCGGTCGTGATCTCGCGCAGACTCCCACTGATGTTATTCAAAATCCCCAGACTCCTTGAAAATAGGGGGGGTGCGCGTTCCAACTCAGCCTCGATGCTTTCCCAAAACAGGCTCTCTGCAGACTTTCGAATCACCTGCTTCACCTTGGACTCATGCAAAACCCCTTTGTACTTTTCAGTAAACCTGAATGAAGAATCTAGAGCCAATTCGTGCGCCAGCGCGTCAGTGCTAGTCGCTGCATTCACCCACTGGGCTTCCAAAACAGCAGCATCCGCGCCACCTTCCAAAATGAGAGGAGCATACCCAATCTCCTGGTCCAGCATGGCCAGAGCTTGAACACCACCAACCATCCCATAATTCTTTCGAAGCGCCTCCACTTGCTGCGAAAACTCAGCAGCCACGCGCGCGCATGGATTCTCATACTTGGCCTCATCAAACAGCGCCTTCAGCTTCAGCTTTAGCCTCTTCAACTGCTTCGCCTTGTCTGAAGTGGTCCACGTCTCAAATTGAGTCAGAAAGTCGTCCAAAGTGTCCATGAAAAGAGCAGTCTCATAGCGCGAAACTTCCTCAAAATTGCAGTCTTCCTCCACCAGCTGGCCCACGATCTTCTCAAAGAGGCCCGCCAAAACATCTGCAGACTTTCGCAAGGTGCGCACCATGGGATCATCCAACGACTCAAAGACGCGCTGGTATTTCGTGTGGATGACATACGCGAGCAAAAAGTTGCGCACTTTCACCCGCTCGTGCACAGAGGGGCGCTTGTGACGCTGCATGCACATGTGGTGAATGCGGCAAAGCGTCTTCTTGGTAATTGCAATGACCTCTCTCCTCTTGATGTACTGCTGCATGTTCTCCAAACTGTGATTGTGGTTATGAAAACAGCTCAAAGTGAGTGTTTGTTTGGGGCTTATGTGGTAATTACCAAAAAAACAAGCAGTGAATTAATGATAAAGAGGGCATACCTCATATTTTCGAATTCAGAGATCTTGGGACCGAAATGATGAAAGCGGTGCACAAGAGCCCGCGTCCAAAACATCTTGTTGCCAGTCCAAAACCTTTGGAGTTTTCGAATGTGGGACTCATGGCGTGTATATCTCTTGATGATTCTCAAACTGATGAAAACATACACAAAATGAGGCAATTCAAAAGGTATTGAAAAATGATAAGATGCCTACCTCTTCTTGCGCGAGGGTGGTGTCATAGAGGAAGTGCAAATGATGATGATGAGCAAGCGAGCCGAGGTTAAATAGAGACTCTAGCTGTAGCCAAACAAAAAAAATCTACAGTCCACAGCACCTCGCAAAAAAAACATTTTATTCCATAGCACTTGAATACCAAGCAGACTTGACTTTGTCGCGGAGAATTCCAAGTTTCTTCTCAGCAGCGGCTTTCTCCTCCACCAAAACCAAATTTTGGGTTTCAAGACTCTTGATCTTGTGCATCCGCTTTGCATCTCTGGCTTTAAGCTTTCGGATGAGCTTGTAGGCCTTCACGCACTTGCGCTTCATTTTCTTGTACTTGGCACACTGCTCATTTGCGCGACACTCAGTGGCCATGCGGCGCGCCTCCAAAAACCCAGCTTCCTCTTCCATATCCTCATACTTTTCCAAAAGGGCCTCGATTTCTTGCTGGATGGCTTGGAAAATGCATGTCACAGTGTCAATGACAGAGAGAATACTCTGTGCGAATTCAGTCTTTTGGGCCCCAGCGTCGCGTTCCATGCTGAGCAAGGCCTCTTCCAGCGTCGCGCACTGAGCTTCCATGTGCGCAATCAGCAGAGAAGAATTGGCTTCTTGATGGGGCGACAACACATACTCGAGTCGCCAGGCTTCCATCTCCTGATCACTGGGAAACAAATGATTGGAATGAGCACTCATCTGAACATTGCAGTGAAACTTCAAAACTTGTGCTGCAGTCATGTCTTCCTCGTCGCCATCCTCGTACAAGACGCGAAAAGTCAATTGATCTCTATGCATGGCCACTACGCGCCCAGTGAAGGGGGTCTGGTTAAACATTTTCAAAATGTATTTTCCATGTAGAAAGTGTGTGGTATCAGCTGAAAAGGTGGGTCTGGAAATGCAGTCGAGACTGCGACGCGTGTTGCCCTCCCAAAAACACTTGCCCATGTGCGCTGACTACTGGCACTTGTCCTTGTTCCTTCCTTTTATAGAGAA
>Ga0172367_10004751_pt1 | contig 16740 bp, 10 predicted proteins | sample Lak10m_FD_114542 | JGI IMG/M metagenome (GOLD analysis project Ga0172367, IMG submission 114542) | Freshwater microbial communities from Kabuno Bay, South-Kivu, Congo - kab_022012_10m | ecosystem: Environmental > Aquatic > Freshwater > Lake | place: Democratic Republic of the Congo: South-Kivu...
ATTTCCACCGTGAATGACATTCACAAACGCGTGATGGAAATTTCAAAGGAATTGGATGAGCATCCGGATTGGAAAAAATATGTGTCAAATATCGGAGGGACATTCAATTGGAGAAATATTGCCGGCACAAATCGCATCAGCTTTCATAGTTTCGGCATCACGATGGACATCAATACCAAGCATTCACATTATTGGCAATGGGTATGTGATTGCACCGATGAAAACAAAATCCTCACCTATCGCAATGCAATCCCGCAAGGCATAGTGGACATCTTCGAAAAACATGGGTTTATCTGGGGAGGCAAGTGGTATCACTTCGACACCATGCATTTTGAATTCAGACCGGAGCTGGTGTGGAAATAATAGCCCCATCGGCATCATAATAGCCCCAGCGGGGCGAAATCATAATAGCCCCAGCGGGGCGACATGTGGAATAGCATTAAGGAAGAGGCGGATAATTGATTTGCCCCCAATCTTTTGAGTTATTTTTCATCATCACATTGATTACTCTCAACAAGAAACCATACATGAATGAATTACATATTTTCATTTGTTCTCTATTCATACTACTTTCAAATGTTGCAGCACCATGAATCACTTGATTTCTTAGGACATACACTCTTTGCAAAATAGAATTGCAATGATTGAGCGTATTTCTATTATCTCTATCAATATGCATTCGTACATTGGAAGTTTCATACTCTTCAAGCCATCCTTCTTCTTGCATATGAATCGAAATCCAGAAGTTTCTGAAGAGAAATTGATTATTCATCAATGCATCAATAAGTCCAACTTGCTCATCAAAGACATACGAAGAAATCAGATGAGAGCTATCTTCATCCAACAATTCCTGCATGAATCTCCAAATTCGAGCATATTCCGTTTCACCCATTTTTTCAGGTGGTATTGAATAGCAAGAGTTAAATCCAATCCACCCTGATAGAAATGACAAATCATCATTTACATTCTCTTCACAAGCATAGAGCCAAGATATGGCTCTATGCATGCGAATGGCATTGTCTGAATAATTTTCCTGTCCAAATACTCTTTCTTTAGCATCAAAGAGTTCATGAGAGTTTGCGTACATATGCACAAATCCTGAATTAGATAGTTATTGTCTCAGCAACTTCTTCAAAATAACAAAATGCATTAGCAAGTCGCATTTCATCGGGAGTTTTACAGGGTGCATCAAATAATGCAGTATTCCCAATCATTATAAACAATGCCTTCGCTCGACTTACTGAAACATTGAATCTATTCGGTGAAAAGATAAAATCCATACCCCGAGGGGCGCTTTCAATATCTGAGCAAACAGTTGAATACAATACAATAGGAGCTTCTTTACCTTGATAAGAGTCTACTGTTCCAGGTATAATCAATGTATACAAATAGTCTTCATATTGATTAACAATATCTTGATATTCAGCCTCATACTGTGCCAGAGTACTTCTATATACATTTGAGTTCCTGTTCATTCCAGGATTTTCTTTGAATTGAGCGATTGTATTCAATCTATCAATAATATTTTGTCCATTAGGCAATAATAAAAGTGCTTCATCCTGCAATTCTTGCAGCATCACTTGGATTAGCCTTCTTTGATTGTTAAAAGGTGTGATAATCATCACATCTTTGATTTTAACTGGCCTACTACCTACTTCATCTTCAAATTGATATGAATATTGAGGATCGAGTATTTGTTTCAGTATGATTCGCATCTTTTCAACTTCTTCTTCTGCACTTGAACTTCTTCTTGACAAATGATGTACCGGTACATGCCTCAACCCAGATCCAAGAAAGCTAGCATCAGGATGATTGGAAACTATTTTTCTTAAATCCAATCCTTCAAAGCTCTCCAATCTTGATTCATAGAACATGGTTGAAACAAATCCACATACATCAGGATGCATTCTTCTTGTGATTCCAATGAATACTCCCTTTTCTTCAAGTACAGTTCGTTCCGGAATAAAGTATTCTAATCCACTAATCTCAGCTCCTTTATGACTTTTCCTCTTAATTGGACTCTTGAGTTGATTTTGATCTCCAACCATGATCATATTTTTGCCGGATCCAGAAACTACAAGAGTATCAACTAGAGACAATTGACCTGCCTCTTCTACAATCACATAGTCAAATGCTTGAGTATATTTTTCTTTTCCGATATAAAATGTTGTTCCAATTGTAATATTTGGAAGTTCTTCTCGTGAAGGTTCATCTCTAGTATCTTTTATTCTATGGAATTCAACATTATGTAATCCATCAGTAGTTGGAATAGTCTGTTCTGCTTGTCCTCTTTGTATAGCATATGTTTGAGCCACTTTTTGTACAATGGATGCAGACACATTTTCATTGATGAGTTCTCTGATGATGGATTCTACTAGCGAGTGCAATATTGCATGTCCATTTGCTGTAATAGCAATCTTTACATTAGGATTTTGTTGAATCAAATGCTTCACTAGTTTTTTGATACAATAAGACTTTCCGGTACCTGGAGGACCTTGCACCGCAAGTATCGACTCATTCATATATTGGGCCTTCACATTCAATGTGTCGGAAGCTGTCAAACAACTCTCAGTTAACGCTGTTATATCAGGACAAGTGAATTCTGTATCCATTTTACTCAGGAACTTATGAGCTACTGTAAACTGAAGTGGATTTGGAACCACTTGATCAATATGAATCTGTTTATACTCACGTAGAATATTTAAAAGCCGAGACATCTTTTCATCAGTATTGAAGCGTTCAGGTTCTTCCATGATGATAGAAGGCATTTTGTTTAATAGTATATCTTGAACATGTTCATCAGAACTTAATTCCAGAATTACTTCTATTAAATCAGGATCGCTTGGTTCCTCTTGAACAGAAATTAGTTTTCCATTGATAAAATTATCTTTTCCAAATGCTGAAAACTGTCCTCCAACAAAGTCGCATTCTTGTTTTTCATATTTAAGTGTTACTCTTTTTGTAACCGGATCAATAATAGGTTCCTCTACATAATAAGCAAGAACTGCATCATTTCTTTTCAATACATAATAGTCTTCTTCTTCCAAATTCATGAATTTGAACCAGTCCGGCATTGATTCTTTTTTGAAAAATTCCAAGCATCCATGTAGCATTTCATGCATTTCATTTGGTGCATGTAACTGTGAAGGATCAAATGCTTCAAGCAATTCATCAAGTAATTGTTGATCATATCCCGGCTGTCTTTGTCTAGGGTTAACATGATTTGTATTACCTTGCATAGTCTCAAAAGTTGGTCTTGAAAGACCTAGTATTTGAGATAAAGAATCAAAATCCTCATTAAGAATATCGCGTAATACAATCAATGATCTACAGTCATCCTCATTATACCCCTCAACTTGATTCATTACTGAGACAACTTGTTGAGTTTGTTGATCTTGATATGTCAATGCATCAATTGACTCTTTCTTTGCAAGTGCTATCTCAATATTAATTCGACTTTTTACAGCAATGTCCAAAGGAATATTTCTTCTGAATCCTGTTCTATGTGCCATGTATTTTTCAATTTCTTTCAATCCATAGCCACGCAGTCCTAAATACATCGTATTGATTAGAACATTACGTAAATCAATGATCACCCTAGCCTTGACAAGAAAATCTACGAACTCTTCTTCTCCATATTTTTCAGAGAGATGACGAAGATTTGTCTTCTCTGCATGAGAGTATGCATAAATACGTGGTCCATTATATGTGATTTTACATGATACTCTTTTTAATCCAGAATTTTCCGGATCTTCAATTGGAGACAAATCAATGAATGAATATCCCGGCGTCCATCCGGTCACTTGTTTCAAGAATTCAATCAATGTATAGAAATTTCTTCTTTCTTCATCTTGATTCCTTGACCATAGTTTTGTATAATTTCCATGGTGGATGTAACCTGTCAAATAGATAAGTCCATCTTCAACTGAAAACTTGTCTTTTTCAAAGTCAAGAAAAACATCATCTTTGCTAGGCATAGGAAGTGCATTTAGTCCCTCCAAAGGACTTGCTGGTTTATATTCCATTGCTACTTCAGTATTAAGATTATTCTGATTTTCCTCTGTCGCTACTTGTAGTGATGCTTGTTTGATAAGCTCTTTCATTCTTTCAATGATGCGCAATGGCCTTGTCCCAATTTGGGCATCTAAGGTTTGTTCAGAAAATCCTGCCACTTCGTCTATAGTGATGACTCCATTTTCTTCAAAAGCATCTTTGTGCGATTGTCTGATATTGGCAATCAATGACAAGCTTCTATCCTCTTCTCTTTTCTCTTGACATGTTGCTTTGTACTTACATGTAATGCACTGTGCGTTTGGTTCAGGAACATCAACATATATTCTATCCACTCCAACATGTGTTTGTGCATCAATTTCATATTGATCAATTGCATCAAGCAATCTCTTTTTCGACTTTTCATATTTTGATCGAAAATCGTCAACACGGAACCAATCCCTTGTATCATCATATTTCTGAATTGCCATATACTCCGGCTTCTGACCGGTATAATGTTCAATTAATTCAGAATACATGGCTATTTGAAGAACTGACCCTACTTTGGTTTCATTTGATAGCTTAGTGTCAACCACCATGTATATTCCATACTGATCTAGTTCCAAAAAGTCTATTCTTCCGAGGAGTATTTTATCTGGTGTAATCTGTTTCTTAAGTTCAGCTTGATAAATAATATCAGGTTTGGCTGCCAAAGCATCTTCTACATTCTGATAGACAACAGCGCCTGGAATTAGACTACCCTGAGCTGCTCCGACCGAATGAATGATCCCTACACTTTTGCCCTCCTGTATTTTCGAAAGCAAATATTTCCTCTCGAATTGTAGCCCTAAATGCTTTAGCATGTCAAGCTGTGGATCGTCAAAAGGTATGACTCTAATTCTGTTATCCAACTCCTCAAGAGTTGATTTTCCGATGAACTGACATGCGTCAGCTTTTGCTACATCTGTTGCTGAGATGGTGTAAACACCTTGTTGTTTTTTCATAATAGTACTCCATTAAATATTTAAAAAAAAAATTAATTACTTCCATGTTCTGAGTCCCGCGATCTCAAGGATCCCCGGTACATATATGATGCATATATCCCTATATACATTCCATATTCACTTCAATAACCCAATCACTTATCACTAAAAGTGACACCTTTTCCCAAAGGCAGAACAAATTTAACACATTATATAATACGATGCAAGAAAAAAATAAAATAAATTTTTAACTCTCTTTCTTCGCTTTTTAATTCATATTCAGCTCCAGCCTTAAACATCCAGAATATATCTATGTATGATCTATTGAGTTTTTTTTAAGATTGTAATAATATGTGTGAAAAAATAATACAATATTCAACACTTCTTCTCGTTATAGCCAACCCATACATGTTTCATCATCAGGGTATTTACCATTTTATAGGACATCATCATGAACTATTCACATGCTTCACTCATCAGGTCCAGATTGTATTCACCGGAAGAATGTACACAGCTTCTACTCAATTTGAGTATTACTGATAAATTGACACTGCCAATCATTAAAGCTTGTGCTAGTGTCAAAGCAAATATGAATGCCTTGGCTGAAGATGGAGAGTCAGCCATGCATTATGCAGTTCGTAATAGAAGATTGAATGTGTTACGAACATTATATGATTATTGCGGAGACATCCATACTCTCAATGAAAAAGGTCTTAAACCCATTCATTATGCCGGCATGGTCAGCAACCCAAGTTATGTTGATTTTTTTATTGAGCATGGTGTTGACATCAATGATCAAGGTGATTCCACAAAAACACCTCTTATGTTTGCTTCATTTGGCGGAAGCAATGATATCATACAACATATCATCTCTTTAGGTGGTGATATATCTGCTCAGGATAAAGATGAACATTCATGGTCATGCCTGCACATTGCCATTGCCGGAGAGAATTCGAATGCTGTAAAGACTCTTTTACACATGGATGCAGATCCAAACATGACATCTGAGGATAATATTTCTCCATTACATCTTGCCACAATACATGAACAAATACACAGCATCAAATTCCTCTTGGAATATGGTGCCGATAAATATGCCTATACAATACTAGGGGAGACTGCTTGGGATTTGGCTTCACCAATCATAAGAAAGCGATTTCCTCATTTGAAGGCATAATACTATTCAAACATAAAAAGGGGTAAGCTTCGAAACTTACCCCTTCTTCATATCCAATAGTGTTACTCCCCGCGACATCATATCGGATGAATCCCCCCTATATTTTCTATTCCACACGTCCTTGCAACAGATTCCTGTCATCTGCACCTTCATGCACTAAACGCAATGCAACTTCATACATCTCCATCCAATATGCGAGGACAAACAATGAATTATTCATCTCATCTACTTCATGGATATCATATCCATGATTCATGAGTACATTGACAGATGGTTCATCTCCAGACAGTATAGCATACATAAGAGGGGTTCTATTGATATTGTCTTTTACTGCAGTGGAGATATTACGGCGTATGAGACTCATGATAAATACTCTATTCCCATTGATGGCTGCATGATGCATGATTGTTCTTCCCTCTTCATCAACGATATTGTGATCATTGATCTCACGCATTTCCATTTTTAGTGATGTAGGCAAAACAGTCTTGTCTTTCAGCAATTCTATAATTCGAGAAAAGTGTCTCATATCTTTTTCCGCTAACTCCTCGGCAGAAAGGGGATTTTCTTTCTTTTTATTGATGCGCTTTCTATTATTCGCATTATTGAGATTATGATCGCTCATGCTATTATCCCCATTATTAGTTAAAAACTCTTTTTGAATTTTTCGAATTTCTGCTTCTTTCTGTGCTTCCTTAATCGCAGTACTTACATTTGGCCATTGCAATCTTTCTGCCAATTGTATGGCTGTTTCATTATCATCATTCATGATGGTTATATCCACATCTTGCTCAAACAAATATGTGACTAATTCATCTCTTCCACAGCGAATTGCAGTATGAAGTGGGGTATCCCCATTTCTCTCATCTTGTAGATTTAGGTCAAATCCATGATGTACAAATTCCTCGATACATCTACGATATCCATGCAGCATAGCCAAATGGATGGGAAATACTCCATGTCCATCCGGATGATCAAAAAAACCTTTGTCTATAAGATCTTTGGTAATGAGTCTTGGATTATTTGCCAGTACAATACAATGTCCACCGAGTTGCTTCGCATTCATTTCACTTGCAAGAATATCAGCATTATTATTCAGTAGTATATTTGTTGCCTTGACTCCTTTTAGGAGAACACATGCCCGAATGAGCGGGGTGCGACCTTTATTATCAACAGCATTGATATTTGCTCCTGCTTCAATGAGAAATTTCATGGATTTACTATCACACTTGCTAGTACATATATGAAGCGGAGTTTCATCGCTGCTATTCTTCGCATTGATGTCGGCTCCGAGATCTATGAACATTTTCAAGATCTCAGGCTTTTTCTTTTTGGCAAGTACATGCAATACTCCATCTTGAGTTTTAGATACATAGTTGAAAGGCAATCCCAATTCGACATAGAGTTTGAGCAATTCAATACGAGGTTTTTTGCCAAGGCATTCATAAAAGATCTGAACATCTTTCTGCTCTTGTGACAATGTTGCGATATGTTCTCTTATTGCTTGTTCAACAAACTTTTCCATATATCCTCCATGTCATTTGTTAGTGAATTCATCATTTGTTCAACTTTGTTGATCAGCTCTCCTTTTTTATTGAGTAATTCCGGATGTCTTTTTAAGATCCATGGCTGTGCAAGCGAGACCGGTAATCTTCCATGTCTATTTGGCTTATGAATATCTGCGCCTGCTTCAATCAATGCGGTCACAATTTTCTCACATCCCCTTTGCTTACAAGCTTTTGTCAAGGGTGTATCTCCATTGAAGTCAATATCTTCGATGGATACACCTCTTTGAATTAAATCTATTGCTAGTTCAATCATCCTCTTCTCTATAGCCCAGGTTAGAGAAGACCTACGTACTCTTTCAATCGCATGTATATCGCATCCACATTCAATGAGTAATCGCGCAATATCTTCCATATTGCTTTTTAATGCGGCAATCAATGGAGGTGTCTTGCCTATATGGAGATCAGCACCTGCTGCAATCAATAATGTTGCTGTTTCATATGCTTCTTGTTCGATAGCGATTAATAATGCTGTTTCATCATCTTCATTCAATCTGTTCATCACATCTTTGGACTGTGGATGACCCAATACTATCCTCATGATGTCGACATGATTAAACCATGCACATGCATGCAAAAGAGTATTTCCTTCTTCATCTGTTGTAATGATAAGATTTTCTGCATTTCCACAGTCAAGTAAGGTTTGAAAGAAAAGTGAATTCGGATACATACGATGCACTTCTTCCTTGAGAAGTTTTTGTATTTCACTCTCATTCATCTCTTTGCATGCCTGTAAATCAGGTAAAGATTCACCTCTATTCTCAGCATAAATCGCTCTCGATCTTGTCAACATATTTTTCATATACTTTCCCATAATGAATAAAAATCTCCAAGGCTCCCGCCCCTGATATTATAGAGAGCCCGGAGTATAAAATCAATTGTCAGCAGCAAAGATCAACCCATGATCATAGACGCCTGCTCTCAATAACTCTATGACAACTCTATGTTCCATGTCAAATGAAGTGATGGCCTCCATCAATGGCGTATTCTCAAACTCATCTGTCAATTCACAATCCGCGCCTAATTCAATAAGAAGCATTGCAGCTTCCTTATTTCCTTTGTGAATGGCTGTAAATAATGGTGTAGAAGACATCTCTCCATTTAGAGCATTGATATTTGCACCAAGCTTCAATAAGACTCTCATTGCATAAATCAAATTCTTTGCCGCTGCAAAGTGAAGAAATGTTCCATGCGTATCCACTTTTGCATTGATGTCCACTTTCCCTTGACTCACGATAGTATAAATGCAATCCTCAGGGACATATTCCAATTGTAATAGATCTTTAAGGAGCTGGATACAATCTAGTGTATCAAAGTTCAAGTTGGATGGATCCTCATACTTTGAATCAAAGTCAATACCTTTTTGGTTCAGAAAGACAGGATTCATTGCATCTCTTCTATCCATAATCTCGGGATATTGAATCTTCATCGACATGGTCATTGCATCCACCAATTCATTCAGATCTTGTCCATTCAAGTCCGGATTTTGATCCATGATCATCCCAAATATGATTGGATTGTCTGTTTCGGCAGCCAACTTAAGTGAATGTTTACCGGTTTCAGTTAAGCCATTAATATCAACATTCGCATTGATAAGCGCTTTAATGATATCTTCTCGCTCACTTTCAATAGCAATATGTAATGCCTTCTCACCTCGAGCCAAACTTGGTGTGAGTATACCCTGCTCAAGCAGAAGAGTAACCATATCAGAGTTGCCGGTCATGATTGCAAGATTGAATGCCTGCACTGTGAGATCATCAAATATGTCAATCTGAAAACCCAATGCACAAAGCATACGTAAAATCTCAGCATCTGCATGATAAGCAATATGCTCAAGTATACTTGGACTTACATTAACAATGATGCCTTCCTCTTTGAATCGATTCAGGAGCAACACACTGTTTGCTATTTTTCCATCCTCTATACAGGAATCAAAAACATTTGGTTTCGCAATGAGATCCTTGCATATACTCGGTGAATTGTCAAGAATACACTTGAATGTATCTTCACTAACTTCCTGCATGATCCATTCCAAAGCTGTATCCTTATCTCCTAACAATGCAAAGAGATTTGCTCCATTTTGCAAGAGATATGAGATATAGTCATGATTCTGATGATTCATTGCGAGTGTCAATGGAGTCATCCCTTTCTCTATATCTAACTCATTCACATCAATACCACCCTCCAACAACAACTGCGTTGCTTGAAAATCAGCATGATATGCAGATAGAAAAAGTGCTCTGCAGAGTGCATATTCCACTATTTGCATAGGAGCATATGTTACTTTACCGGACAGCAGTGTTCTAATGAAATTGAGTCTGAGAGAATGATCTTCAGATTTCAATTGCTCCTCAAAAATCCGTATGATGGATTCTACACTCGGATATTGAGCGTCTTTCCAAGAAGCTCCTTCGCTTCCTTTGTTTTTTTGGGTGGATTCATCATCAAATCCACTTAATGATTGCAATGCCATGGTGCACCTATTAAAGTATAGTTAAAAAATCCCAATCATAGGTTCATGAGATTCTTGGCTAGAATGTCTCATAAACAAACTTTCTGTCTTCACTGAGAGCCCTGTCCCTGATAAACAATGCTTACATAAACCCCAGACTCTCTATAATGAATTCAATGCACCCCGTCTCTCCGCCTAATCATTAATGAGCATTGCATTCATAATCTGAATACAAACATACAAAATTTCCATGACATAAACAAATAACTTGTATAATAATTTTATTTAAGATTGTTATACCATTATTAAAAATTGTATTATCTATTTATTTATACAAGTTAAATAATACCTACAGACCTCTTAAATATTGACACAAGTCGACATACTTAAGCAATAACAAATAAGATTGGCCAGTGACGCCATAATGAAATTCTTATTGTTTTAGTTCCTTAACCAAGATTTCATTCAGTTCTTCCCACGCAATATATCCTCTTGCCAATTCTCTTAATTCCGCGTTAATACTCACTAGTATGGCAGGATATGAATCAATATTTAGTGTATTTGCATCTTCAAAGTCTTTAAGTGCGAGCTCCTTAAATGTATTTTCATGCATATTGTTAATAAATTTATTTTTATCAAATCCCATTTTTTTTGCCAATTGTCCATAATCTGATGGAATAGCTGTTTTCAAGCCCATTACATAGATATCTTTATGAAGTTCTGTCATGAATTCGAATAATTTGTCAGGAGATTCTTTCTTACATATTTGTACTGCAATAGATGGTTCCATGGAAGTAAGCTCTTGTGTTCCTTCCGTGAGAATTGTATCCAAGAAGAGTGTACTAAATTCCGCACCTGTTCTTTCAGTCACTCGTGCAGTTGCTCCTTTTAGGAATTGTGCAATTCTCCCGATAGGTCCGATTTGATCTCCAATGATCATCCCACCTGTAATCACTTTGAAGTCTGCTTGCTCTTTGAATGTATCATAGGCTTTTTTCATGACCGGTGAAAATCCATAACACCAACCGCATAAAGGGTCGAATACATATATGATTTGTGGTTTTTCCTGTGCGCTCATTGTTGAATAACCGAGTACAATAAGACATATGATCATTGTTTTCATGAATATTCCCGTATGAATTGGTACTACAAAATTGGGTAAATTGTTGACATGGAAACTAATTCAGTAAAACAAAAAGTTCAGGATTTTTTCTCGCATCCTGAAACTCAGTTCATACTCCCTTCAGCTTTGCTGTATGTGGGCATTATGATTTTTGTTGGCTCTTTGGTAATGTTTGGATTCGGCGTTGCCCCAACACTATTCAACGTTCTACCAACCAAAGATTTAGCCGGCATGGCAAATCAGGCGATACTGTCTCGAATGGTCATACTGCAAGGAATAGCTTTATTTATTATGGGATTTTCATTGATACTGCTGAGGAATTGGTCAGGGGTGATAGTTCGTAAGTCAATGTGGTTTACAATAGGCTGTATTTCCATCTTATATATCCTCTATGGAATAGTCATTCAGCAATCCATGCTCTCACTAAACAGTAGTATAGGATCATTCGACAATCCTTTGGAATCAGGAAAACAAGCACTTGTTCAATTCAGACAATTGCATAAATTATATTCGTTCCTATCATCATTCGCAGCATTACTTTCCATTGCATTGATGATACTTTACATGTTTGCGAATAGAAATGTAAACAATTCGGGAGATCGCTCAGCGTAATTCGTTGGGGTTTTATATATAAAAGTATAGGGTGTATCATGAAAACAATCATGAGGGTATTTTGCTTGATCATATTCATGCAATTGTCTGTTCTTAATTTTTCTTGTCAAGATTCTTCAGATCCAATTGATGTTCCAATCTCGGATAATCATGAGAGTATTACATTATGTAACAAAACTGTCATGAAGATGAATCTGAATACGGATAAGTATAGGGATGGATCTTCGATTAGACATGCTTCAACAAATGAGGAATGGATTGATGCAAATAGGAAGAAAGAAGGGGCATGGTGTTATTATTCCGGCAATACTCAGAATGGATCACAATTTGGAAAACTGTATAATTGGTATGCAGTGACAAGTCCCAAAGGATTAGCTCCGAATGGTTGGAGAATTCCCACAGATGAAGAATTTGACATCATCTTTGATTGTTCAGATTTTCCCAATCAATTCGGTACGCTATTGGGTGGAGGAAGATATCCTGATGGTATGTATTTGAATCTTGGACAAATTGGCGCTTGGTGGACTTCATCACAAGTTTCTGAAGAACAAGCAAAGGCTAAAGGTATCATGGGAAGTCTGGGTATTAGATTGAATTATACAGAGATCAAAGGAAGAGGTTTTTCTGTCATCTGTTTTAAGAATTGATAGGTTTGTAGACATTATAATATGGTGAATTCATGAAAAGAGCACTTGTATATTTGATAATGGTATTTATCCAAAGTGTATTTGCATTTGCAAGTCTTGACATACAATTTACTCCTGCGAATCCCAGTATTTGCAAAGGGAAAAGTATTACAATTCATGCTCAATTGACAGGTGCTGGAACGGGAACATTTACATTTCCGTATACAAAAGTGACTGGAAGTGAAATTTTCATATCACCAAATGGGAATGATATTACAGGCACAGGAACAATTTCCAATCCATACAAAACAATACAGAAAGGGATTAATGTCAGTTCGAATGGCATAATTGTAACACTTCTTGACGGAACATATTCAGGTAGCGGGAACGTAAATGTAACCCTTCAAGGAAAACAAATCACTATTCAAAGCCAGAATGGTCCTTTGTCAACATCGATAGATTGCAATCAAAATGGAAGAGCCTTCATGGTGAATCAAGGAGAAACCATGAATACAGTAATCAAGGGCATAACCATCATGAATGGGAAAACCAATTCAGCACCCAATGGATATGGTAGCGCAATATTTGTCGAAGATAATTCAGGAATTTCAATAAAGGATTGTTTTTTTAGAAGCAATACACAAGGCTCGATTCAACTCGGCGACACTGAGGTTTCAGGGCCTCAGAGCAAAATTGAAAACTGTGCTTTCATAGGTAATATTGAAGGGTGCATACATGCAAGCAAAAAATCATTCATGGTTGAAACTTGCTTATTCATCAATAATACAGGAAGTGGCGGATTGGTTGGAAATGGACATGTTGCTAATCCTGCTCAAGAATATAAAAACTGTGTGTTTGTTTGTAATTCCGGAAGCACCGTTGCAGGTATCAATCATGGAAAAGTAATTAGTAATTCACTATTTATTTCAAATACTACTAATCTGGGTGTTGTATATGCAGGCACAAATTGGTCCGGAATGAATACGATTGATCACTGCTCTTTCTATAATAATACTTGTAGTTATTACAATAGTAATTGGTATGATCATGTAGGTGCGGCAAAATCTTCAATCTTTTATCCCGGTGATGCCAGAAATCATGTTTCAGGAAAACAATCAGATATTCCATTTACAAAATGTCTTGGAGGCAATATTCCCGGAAATGGAAATATTTCGGGAGATCCAAAGTTCGTTGACCCCGCCGGCTTTGATTTTGCATTACAATCCAGTTCTCCATGCATTGGAACAGGTGAAGGTGGAACAAATATGGGAGCCAATGTATCATTGATTCCGTCTTGGTTGCTACAATATGTTAAAGCAAATACCACTCTCGCTTCCATTTCATGGGATGGTGGCTCGAAAAATACAAGTGCTACATTCTCTCCAACAACAACCAAGTATCATAAAGTGACATTCAGTGGTTGCGGACTATCATATACTGATAGCATTTTGATTACTGTGAAAGATGATGTTACTTATACAACCATTGACACTAGTTGCAATGATTATACATGGAATGGAAAAGTCTATACAATATCAGGTAAATATACAGAGAAACTTACAAGCCATGATGGATGTGATAGCAATGTTGTATTGGATCTGTATATCGCTCCTAAACCCAATCCCATTATTACAGGTAATAATCAAATATGTCTTGGTGTTCAGAATGTTCAATATTCCGTTCCAAGTGTAGCCAATTCGTCCTTCCTTTGGAAACAGCCCCAAAAAGGAGTGATAGGAGGGTCTTTACAACAAAATAGTATTATAGTAAATTGGAGTTCATTGGGTATTGATACATTATTCTTAACACAAACCAATCTTTTGAACGGATGTTCCAAAGACACATTTCTGATTGTACAAATCAATAGTCGGCCAAATCCTCTAATAAACGGAGACAAACTAGCTTGCGTTAACTCAAAGATTATTGAATACTCTGCAAATCCAAAGTCACCTGGATTATTGTATCAATGGTCAACTCCTAAGAAAGGAATCATCAAAAGCGGAATGAATACTTCATCAATTAACATTGATTGGGATAACATTGGAATTGATACACTTACTTTGACAATGACTGATAATATCACCGGGTGCTCTAAAGACACTATGATTATAGTTCAAATTCATCCAAAACCAATTCCGATAATCAATGGATCGAATATAATATGTTTGGGAATGAAGAATGTAAAATATTCAGTACCGAATGCTCCTAGCTCATCTTTTCTTTGGAAGCAACCCAAAAAAGGAATGATAAAAGGTCCACTCGGAGTCAATGAAATCTCAATGGATTGGCTAATCCCCGGTACTGACACTATTCATTTCACACAAACAAATCTCTTGACTGGTTGTATGCAGGATACATTCATGGTTATAAACATATATCACCCACCAGCTCCATTGATATCAGGAAATACACTCTATTGTATCAGTGACAAGAGTACTCAGTTCTCAGTAAAACCTCAAGTTCCCGACTTTCAATATGAATGGAAAAAACCATCTAAAGGAACAATTTTAAATAGTCTCAATTCACCAAATATAATCATAGATTGGAATGGCGAAGGAATAGATACAATCACAGTATCTGTAACTGACACAAAAACAGGTTGCTCAAAAGACACAATTCATATTGTTAAAATAATACCTCTACCAAAACCAGTCATCAGTGGGAACGATTCGGTTTGTGAACAATCAAAAGGGATTCAATATGAAGTTGCATATAAACCCGGATATTTATATGAATGGAAACAACCTAAACTTGGTATTATCAACGGAAATACAAAATCAAGTATAATCAATGTTGATTGGAATATGCAAGGCATTGATACTTTGAGAGTAACAGAAAAACATGAAGCATCACAATGCTCAAAAGACACAATATTTATTGTTTCAATTCAAAAAACACTAATTCCCACAGTACTGCCTTTTGCTGAAGAGTATTTTTTATGTGAAGGTGATTCAAGAGGACTCGAATGCACTTTGAATGCAGACTTCTATTCATGGAATTACAATGGAGTGGAAATTCCATCATCAAATAGTCAAATTATACTTGCATTCAAGCCAGGCAAGTATAGTGTATATGCACGTACTGGTCAATGCGAAGGGGAATCAAGTGAAATTGAGATTTTAGAAAAGGAAAAACCAAATCCAAAAATTGTGGGTCCAAAAGAATGTGAAGAAATGCAGAAAAATATTGTATATCATCTAGATTCCACTTTGGAACATTCTACCTTTGAATGGTCTATTAGTGGTAATGGTATAATTTCAGGAAACCAGAAAGAAAAATCGGTTATTGTTGAATCACTTGATTCCGGAATTGTAATTCTCACAGCAAGAGAAAAAACAATATTTGACTGCATCAATAAAGACACATTTTTGATTCATGTTAAAAAAACTACACTTAGTAATATCTACGAACAAATTCAACAGTCAATACAATTTATTCCACACCCAATAGTATCCGGAGAGATATTCAATATTCACGGATTTAATCTTATGGATCAGGAATGTTCAATTGAATTTCATGATATTCTTGGAAGACTACAATATAGAAGTACAGACATTCGAATAATGAATGGTATTTTGCAATTGGTGACCCCTCAATTACAAGATGGTATTTATCATATCCGAATTGCTACAAGAGATGGCTATTTCTCACAGTTTATACATATTTCTCAATAAAACCCAGCAGGGCGACATTGAGATAACTATAGAAATTGTATAAGAAAGAAATGGGGAAATGTAGCAATCGATGTATTGAACAATGAAATGCTAAATGGAAGTGCTTAATGCAAAGTAATTACAGAAGGTATTTCAACATTTTACATTTCAGTCTTATTTCTACATTTCTTATCTCTTTAATTCTTTAACTGCCCCATAGGGGCGACATCTCACCTCGGCTTCGCTCGGTGTGCAAGCGGCTTCGCTCGGTGTACAATCGGCTGTTTTTTGAGCGTAGTCGAGAAACGCTCACCTCGGCTTCGCTCGGTGTACAATCGGCTTCGCTCGGTGTACAATCGGCTGCTTTTTGAGCGTAGTCGAAAAACGGGCACCCCTCATCCGAATAACATCAGCAGCCCATAGGGGCGAAATCATAATAAAAAAAAGGATTGACCGCAAAGTCAATCCTTTTTCATAAATCTCTGAACACTCAAATTAAGAAGCGGCATTTTTCGCAATCAAATTCAATGCACTTCCTGCTTTGAACCAACCAATTTGTTGC
>Ga0172367_10004753_pt1 | contig 16739 bp, 18 predicted proteins | sample Lak10m_FD_114542 | JGI IMG/M metagenome (GOLD analysis project Ga0172367, IMG submission 114542) | Freshwater microbial communities from Kabuno Bay, South-Kivu, Congo - kab_022012_10m | ecosystem: Environmental > Aquatic > Freshwater > Lake | place: Democratic Republic of the Congo: South-Kivu...
AATCACTTTAGAAAATGAGTGACGATAGTGACTATGAAGAATATGTCAATGAAGATGATGAAGAATATGACGATGATGACTATGAAGATGAAGATGAAGATGAAATCGATCAGTCTGACACTGATGATAAAAACTATATCATCCTGAGAGGCATCGATTTTGATGCAGATGAAGGTGATATAATTGCCAGTCTTCCGAATTATGACGATATTGTAAGAGTAGATGTTTTTGATATATACCGTTTTGCTATAGTAAAGTACAGAAATAAATCTAGTGTCCTCAAGGCTCTAACAAATAACACTCTTACTATTACTAGTAGTTCGACTGGGAAAACTACTACAGTAACAGTTGATATTCCTACTAAAAAGGAGATTTTGACAAGACAACCTAGAGAGCTTGATTTAGATAATCCAGATAAGAAGAGATTGTATGGTTTGTTAGAAGTTAGAAAGAGAGATGGAGATCAAGCTTTTCTAAACGATATGGCTCTAGTAGGTTTAGAAGAACTCGTTGGTATGACGAGACATATACATGATATAGAAGGACCATCTGATATGTATCATGAGTTAATAAGGATGATTTGGAGGTTTGGTAGAAAGATGAAGTTTGAGTTTGATAATCTAAGATTGAGATTAACTAATCAACTGTTTATTCGTAATATAACATACAAAAAATATAAACGGAGGCTAACTTATTACCTAATTAGTCAGTTAACTGGGGAGAATTATACACACGGTAAACCAATTAAACTTCCAGAGTTTGAAATTTTCAACTTTAATATCCAACATTTATACGACAAAAGTAAATCAGGGCCTATTCGAGGTATGATACAATATATAATTTCAATGTATAACAACGGGGAAAAAATACGTATAACAACATTTATTCCCGATCAGTTATATACTTATCTCAAATTGATGTATGTTGTATATTATGAAAGTAGGAAAGGTTACCGCATGTATAACTTATTTTTCTCTGAAAAAGACATAGATATCAACATAAAAGACTATTCACCAATATATAAAGCTATAGAAAAAGGTATAACTGACTATGATTATGTATATAATATTTTTGTTGATATTGTAAGATTCTTACATGATTTTGATACATCTGGACGAACTATAAGTCAATTATTTGACTATATTATAGATCAGTTATTCTCAAAAGAAACAAACACAACAATATTAACTATACTCAAGTATCATCTTGCAAACGTGATTGATGGATATGTTAATAGTTATTCATTACCTCCTGATGAACTAGAAAAACTATCTTCTATTCAAATGTCAGTAGAAACAACGAAAACTATAAGAAATATGAAACATATCATATATGAATTAGAAGGGATAGTCAAACGAAAACTTGGATATTAGATAGATATTAACTATATCTATTCACCAACGCTTACCTTTTATTTCCCCAAGAGGGTGCTCTCCACTTACCTTTATTTGGATTTGTTTTTGGAGCTGGTGTTGGAAGTTTCGTTCCAAAGTCACTCTGAACTACAGGGTCAGTGTTCATGTCGAATGCGTCATTATCGACACTGTTCTTTGAAATACCAAACTTACGAGTGATGAAGAAGATAAGTGCGTTGAAGAACATAAGACCCATCAGACGCACTTCAACCGGCAGATTTCCACCAACAGAGGCGTATTTTCTCTCCCCGATCTCAACAAGTAACTTGTTGTACTGAGACATTTGAGACATCTGCTCTTCAGCATATCCACTCATATCAACATTGAGAAAACGAGACCCAACCAGTTCGATAGCTGTAAATCCAAGAAACATATAACCATTGTAAGACTCTAGGGACTTCTTGAGTTTAAGTTTCTTTACAGTCCGATGGTACTGTCGACTGATAGCTCTCGGGTCACTAAAGTCAGTGATTGGAGGGAGTTCCTCGTCTGGATAGATCTCGCGAATCCGGTCAAATTTGTACTCGTAATGGTCTCGAATCTTCTGTAGTTTATCGATCTCTTTTCGAGCGTTTTTGACTTTACTATACTTGCTCATCTCATTGTCTCGGACCTTGTTAGCTTTGTTGGCGAACTCGTCATCACTTGAGAGATTGTCCAGATCAGAGTCTTCTGATGACAGACTCCAGCTGTGACGTTTCTTCTTGTTCTTCTTCTCTTCTTTCTTCTCTTCTTTCTTGTGGTCCTCTCTTCTCTCATCCTTATGCTCTCTCTTCTCATCTGACATCTTCTCATCTGATTCCTTCTTCTCTGACTCCTTCTTGTCTGACTCCTTCTTGTCTGAATCCTTCCTCTCGGAACGCTCTTCAGAGTCGCGTTCTGACCGGTTAGAACGTGAGTGATGAGACTTCTCTACTGAAGGGTCTCTCTCATCTGATTTTGGTGTTTGAGTCTTTGCTGAGACTGTAGGTGAGGTCGAGTTTCTCATCTTGATCTTGCCAGACTCCATCTGGTTGATGATATCTTCAGCCGCTTCAGCACTCTGCCGGTAACGACTCTTATGTTCAGACGGTGGTGTCTCGTGCTCTTCTGTGTGTTCTCGAACCATCTCTTTGTCACGCAGTTTCAAGAGCTTCCGATGGAGCTCTTCCGGAGGACGACCGATCATCTTAGTGATAAGTCGACTCTCCTTGCGAGCAACTTTGGACATCTTCTTGTCGTTCTCGATGATATGGATGTACATGTCTTCATAGCTAGGAAAACGAGGTTTAATGACCTTCCAGTCCACAGGTTGGTCGTCTAGTAGAATAACGTTTAGTTCAGCTCGTTCATCCATTTCTCATCGAGACATACCTTTAAAGGAAGGTCACTTTCCAGTCGATCCAAAACCACCGTCTCCTCTTGCAGTCGAGTCGAGAGAGTCTGTATACTCGATGACTGGATGGTGACAGGTCTCAATGATGAGTTGGGCGATTCGATCACCTTTCTCATAAGAGAAGAACTGGTACTGATCTGTGTTATGCAGAGCCACTAGAATCTCACCACGGTAGTCACTGTCGATAATACCAGCTAGTACGTTAATACCACTCTTAACTGCGAGTCCACTTCTCGGGGCGATACGACCATAGAAACCGCTCGGAATCTCAAGATAAATACCAGTCTTAATGACTGATCGAGACTGTGGAGAGATGAGACCTGACTCGGTAGCTCTCAGGTCGTAACCGGCCGCGTTTGCACTACCTCTCTCTAACTTGAAGACTCGAGAAATAACTCTCATTTCTATGAGAGTTGTAGTTTTCTAACACCTATAAAAATGCCCTCAATGAGTCGAGAATACTGTCGAAAGACACCTGTCCGTAAGATGGGTTTTAGTCAGAAAGCTAGCTGTAAAGCACAGGGTCTTCTCGCACGGACCTCAAGAAAGAACCGTGGTCGTTTCATCATCTCAGCTAAGTATAAGAAGAGTGCTCAGAGTGTTAGAAATAGCTCCGGTAGATCACTGTTCTCAGATGGGAAAAAGAAACCTCGTATCGTAAGTGGTTACGGTACTCGTCAGAAAGCTCTGGAAACTATCCGAAATCTAAAAGGACATCCGCGGGCGTATCAGCTTCAGATAGTGAACACTATGTACAACCGGGCCAAGTATCACAAGTATCAGACTCAAGGAATGAGAGAGGCAATGCAGGTCTATCGCAAGTGGAAACAAGCTAACTAGTCATCTCATGGTAGTGTTTCCAACAGACTGGAATGTATGAACTCCCGTCACCGATTTGAATCTGAGACTCCTTTTTGACAATACAGTGTGAGTAGGATGCCTCTGTCCCGTCAGCACAGGCTCTACAACAAGCCTTCAGTTTAACCACATCAGTGGCTAGAGGTACTAGCTGAATCATCTCACCGAAAGGTTGTAGAGACGAGTCGGCGTCAAGTCCAGCCACGATGATGATCTTACCATCATAGAGAGCTTTCTTGACAAACCGGTGAAGATCTGGAAAGAACTGTGCCTCGTCAAGACCGATAACATGGGCTTGTTTGTAGCTCATCTCATCGATATCGAAAAGAGACAAAACCTTCTTGGCTGTCATCGTAGTCTTAACTTGAGTGTTGTGTGTAGACAGATAGTCACCTTCAACTCGCGTGTCTAGAGCTGAGTTGACTACTAGAACATTGTCCAGATAGGACATGTAACGAGACAGTCGACGCATCAGTTCAGTGCTTTTGCCACTCTGCATACAACCGAAGATGAGTTGTAGCTGTGACATTTTGAATGACTTCGAGAATGCGAAATCACTTTCTTTCATGTTATCAAAATGCTAGGAACGGCGGTTGAATTCATGGTCTATTCCTATCTTGGAGCGACGTTGGAACATGTCAGTTATTCACTAAAGAAGAGACGAAAGGCTCTCGTAAATCCTATCATCACCGGGTTCCCGCTATATGGTATCGGAGCCTTCATTGTCATTGGAGTTCACTCTAAACTTCAACTCGGTCTTGTCGGAAGTTTCCTACTTTATGGTACTCTCCTGACACTGTTAGAGTACCTCGTCGGTAAGTACCTAACTGACGCTGGAACTACAGCTCCAGACGGTCTCATCAACTCATGGAACTATAACGGTCACATCGTCTCGCCACTCCACTTTATGATCTGGGGTATCCTCGGAACTCTCGTCACTCGTATCCATCCTAAACTCTCGCAGAGTATAGATCGTGCACTGAACACCTAAAGTGAAATTCTAATTTGATGTTATAAACATCAAGTCATGCAGACTATCGTTGCACACAGTGACTGTATCATCTTTCGAACTGGGAGAGATCTCACTTCTAGTCATCTAAATTGTTTCCCACTTCCGATCGCCGACTTCCATTCAAGTCGTCTAGGAGTCCAGACGAGTGCAGATCTCGTGAGTTTCATCTCGAGTCAAGAGTGTGAGTACACACCATCTACTGTCGCTAAGAAGAGCTCCTGGCAGGTAGTTCAAGAAGTTGATTCGTCTGTCCGAAACTCGATGAAGTCATCTGTATTCCAGTTTCAACCTCATTTAGAGTTCACTGTACAACAGGTACGTCAGCTTAACGAAACACTTCCTGCACTCTACCGTTCTTCATCTCCAGATGTCGTATTTGGAGACTCGACGGTACTTAAGTATGGTGCCGGATGTCACTTTACCAAACACACGGATGCTGTTCGTAGTAGCAAACATCTACTGACAGTTCTATTCTTTCCTCCTCTTGTAGACTATGAAGGTGGTGAGTTGCTACTCTACACCGAGTCTGGTGTGGTGACTGTAGACAAGTCAATGTATGATCAGAACTCGTGGCTGATTGTTGCTTTCCGAACTGGAGTACCTCATGAGGTTAAGACAGTAACATCAGGAGTTCGATATGTCATCAAGTCTTCTCTTATCAAGAAGACTCTTGAGCACGTTACTGAGTCAATTCAAGCTAGTCAGAGACTCACTCTACAAGCAATCAGGGAGTCAGTTGAAGGATTTGTTGATGAAGTCCAACAATGGGACTCTGACAACACAGAGTCAGACGATGACGATGACGATGACAGTGATACAGACTCTGAAGATGATGAGATCTGGGCTGCAAAGACGAGTCTCCGCCAGGCTAAGGAGAAGTTGAAGCAGGCAGAGATTTCCGTTCTAAAGCGTCGAATTTTGAAGTCTATTCAGGAGTCACTACAGAACACTGTATCTCTATCTCCGGAGAGCGCACTTGGATCTATGATGCTGAATGGCCGTCCTACACGAGGTCTCTACATTCTGAAACGTTTCTATCCTGCTGGTACTAAGAAAGACCTTCTACCAGCTCATCGTGAGTTCTATGAGAGTCTTGAAAAGAACTATGGATTCGTGTCTCTCGTGACTCTTCAACTAGAGAATAGCATTCAAGTTGGCAAGCCAGGACAGGTCAGGAAGGTTGTATACCATAACAAGACATCCTTTTATGATCGGGACACGTTCCTTACATTTTATGATCCAGATGCAGAGCGAGATTATGATTCGAAGGATTTTAACGGTTTTGAGATCTTCCGAGAAGATCCTAGCTATCCATCAACCAAAGAGTTGAATCGGCCACATAACATCTCTTTTGAATACAACGACGAGAACTATGATGCAAATTTCCGAATCTATAACACAGCTATCATCTTTGCTGACCCGAAGTAAATGATGTATAATCTATACATCAATCATAGTTCGCTTAGAAGCGATCGCGCTTGAGGTAATGCTTCTTACCATTCTTCATGCAGAAGACACCACCGTTAGGACCCTTGAAGACCTTGCGTGCTTGAGGTGTGCATGTCTTCTTACCGAGGATAACCTCGCGTCTGGCAGAGCCCTTGCCTCTAACAACGAACAACTTCTTGGATGAGCTCTTCTTTTGGAGTCTAGCCAGGACTCGGCGTGCTGACTTGCGACCTGACTTGCGTGCTGACTTGCGTGCTGAACGGGCCATTTTGTATACATATATTTTTTTTGATTTTACAAGAACACTTGTCTCTATAGCGAGAATATTAAAAGTGAAAATAGTTTTCCATTTTCTTTCAATGGAAGACTTCAAGGTAGTCAAACGTAAGGTCAAGTTTCCATATGGTTACAAGGGTAGTAGAGATGTTATCAAGATTCTTGACTTTGTTAGTCAGATTACAGTTCTAGCTAACAAACTATACAGTGCTTTTTGTGACGAGTATCCGAAAGAGTACGAGTTTGACTGGTATCTGTTTCGAGAAGTGATGGAAAAGTGTCTCACATCTGATTTTGAGAACATGTCACGTGATCATGATCTGATTACGTCCGCGACTTTTGGAGGTATCTTCCGACGTCTTCTATTGGATGAGGACATCTATGGTGGAGATATTGATGTTTATGTCTTCACTAACTGCGAATTCAGCAAAAATGAGTTCCACGTCGTGGGCAAGTGTTTTCAGGAAGCTGCTAAGAGAGTTCTCAATGTTGAAAGACTTGCGTCTTTTGAACTACAGGCATCTTATCGCCAAGGAATCTTCACTCAAAGTCATGCTGAATACTCCTGTGTTGACTTGAAGATTCCACTCAAACACTTCAGGTCAGGATCTACAGATCACATCAAACTATCACTCTGTTCTGATGTTAACGGTCATCAGTATGTTAGAGGTTTTCCATGTGACATGACATATGATGCTCTTGCTGTCATGTCAAAGACATGTGATAACATGAAGTATGTAGCAACTTTAGGTATCCGACACGAGAAAGAGACTGTAACTGTCAAGTACAATGGGAGTCTTTTTAAGGCTCCTGGAGGAGCATTCTTGACACCACAAGCATTTGAAGAGGCCGCTCAAATTTTGAGTTCGCCAAACCAATTCTACAATCCTGGAACGATGTGGTTTCCGACAGTTAGTGAGAATGCAAAGTCTCTCTGGCTACTAGCCTCAAAGAAACCTCTTGGTAAGGTTCGGTCGATGTCTCTGACGTATGGTCAATACAAACTCTATCTCCGATCACAAGGACTCGAAGATAAGACTCTTGAATCACTCTCAGATGATACAGTTATCTTCGATGTTGACAGTAAGAACAACAAGATCAAGTGGTTCGAGATCGAGGCCGCTATTGAGAAGGGAGAAGCTATTTGCCGACGAGCTCACAAACTAGCTAGTATGGGGTACTTTAACGACTATGAAGAGCATCCTGTAGATGACCCTCTAACCCAGTTCTACATTGACGTGTATGTGACTGCTTGTAAGTGAAAAAATATGTAATCACCGTTTACTAAACATGTCTCGACTATTGGACATCAAGGTTGATGATCTATGTATGCAAACATATCCGTGCAAGCATCATTGTCTTCTTGTTTATGATGATGGTACGACAGTAGCAAAAAATACTAGCAGGTCCTATTTGTCAACTTATCTTCAACGAGTTGGGAAAAGTTGATTCACACTTTGACTATGATGAAGAGTTGCTGAGTTACTATAAAGATCTGAAAGACGACTGTCTTTTGAAGAATCTGTTGTAGAGTGTTATCATAATCGTAAGTGAAAATGACTGATTAAACCTAATCAGTGTCTGATGGAGCTAGTAGTTGTAAGTGAGGTTTCTCCTATTGTTCACGAGGTCCTTCCTCATCTGTACCTTGGAAACAAGGAATCTCGTAACTCAGACTATAGTCTGATAGTTAGTCTGGGTATAGGTTATATTCCTGTTGAGACAAGAGAAATCAACATTCCTGTCGAGGACTCCTCATCGAGCAATATCATTCAGTATGAGGAAGTTTTGAAGTCTGTTCATGAGACGATAAAACAAGGTACGAAAGTTCTCATTCACTGTGGAGAAGGTGTTTCAAGAAGTGTGGCTTTTATGTGTATGTATCTGATTCGATACCTCGGTTATAGTCTTGAGTCCGCTCTGCAACATATTAAGAAGGTTAGAAATGGAGACCAGTATACACGCCCGAACAGAGGTTTCATGAGACAACTTCTAAGGTTCAGTCAGGGTAAGTGAAAACTATGTTACACACATAGTTAAGTCACCATGTTTCCAGCAGAGTCTGAGCTTGGTAACATCGAGCATAAGCGGGTCATGAATGATGTTAGTGACGATCGTTTTTCACGACTTCAGTCACAGCTGAAGAGGCGTCTATGCGAAGGTCGTGGAGAAGCTGTTTATAGGATTGGAGTCGAAGATAACGGTGAGATTTACGGTCTAACAGCTGACCAGTTCATCACCAGTATCTCAACTCTAACACGACTTGCGAAGAGTATCGATGCAACTGTGAGCTGTGTCTATGAGTTCACACTTAAGGACAGTGACAAGAAGTATGGTGTTTATGTGGTCCGAAACAACTCGGAGTACATTGATATCTACATCGCGACCGGAGGTAACGTTGATAGTGGTAAGAGCACTTTTGTTGGAACGATGAGCTCAGGAGAGCTCGATGACGGAGCTGGAAAGTGTGCTCGTATGGTAGCTAACTACAAGCATGAAAGAGACACTGGAAACACTAGCAGTATCGGTCATGAGATTCTTGGTATCAAAGGAGATGCGTTTCTTAACCATTCAGATGTTTCTCTGAACCACACACGACTAGAGTGGGATAGTATCGTTAAGAAGTCTCAGAAGGTTATTTCCTTCATTGACCTTGCCGGACATGAGACTTACATTAAGACCACCATTCGAGGTATCAATGGTTCAAACCCAGACTATGTTTGGGTTTTCTTTGACGGAACTAAGGGTGATCTTGGTATCGCTACTAAGGTTGAAGATGCAGACTCACTAGATGCTCTCATTCGAGGCAAGAAGAGTCGTTCTAAGACTAGCAGTGTTTCAATGGCTATGGAACATATGAAGCTATGCTACATCTGGAAGATTCCGATGGTAGCTGTAATGACTCATATTGACGTTCCAAACATGTCTGAGAAGTTTGACTCAACTGAGAAGCATATTGTAGCTTACTGCAAGCGTCTGCGTCGAACTATCGTACACGTCACTTCCATTCATGATATCACAGATAACCTGATTGAGAGGACAAAGCGACTAGAAGTTGTCCCACTCATTCGAGTCTCGAACAAGACAGGAGAAGGACATGACATCATCAAGCACATTCTGAAGGTGATTCCTCCGACTCGTCCTGTTGATACAACTTCAACTCATTTTAGGTACAGTATTGACGAGACTTTCCGTGTCAAGGGTTATGGACTTGTAGTCTCAGGTACTGTAATGTCTGGTAGTGTTCGAGTTGGAGATACAGTTAAGATCGGACCGATGAATTCAAAGCCTACCTATCTAGAGGTTCGAATTCGAGGTATTGAGAACAAGTGTGTTCGAGTTGAGACTGCCAAGTCTGGACAGCGGGTCACATTCAATCTTATTGGTATCGAAAGGAAGATGTTGCGACGTGGAATGGTTCTACTAGCTAAGGACTGTCCAGAGGTTGCGATTCGGACTTTCCGAGCTAAGATCCAGCTCCAGAAGCACAGCACGATCACAGTTAAGAAGAAGTACCAGAGTGTCCTCTATACAGGTAACATTCGAGAAGCCTGTCAGATTGACTACATTGAGAACCCTCGATACACAGCTGCTATCAAATCTCTGCGAGACCATGTCAGTATTGAAGTGTTCCGTCGAGACTATAGTGACATTTTCGAGTTGATGATTGAACAGAGTCCTGAGCTCAAGACAATTACAGATGAAGCGACTTGGAAGGCACTTGCAACAGCTCGTCTAGATGCTCTCATTGCTAGTTATGAAGGTCATATTGGACCAGATGATATTGGTGAAGTCACACTGAGCACAATCTCGCGTCCAGTATATCTTAGCGTTGGAACTCGTTTTATTTGGTCTGATTCCTTCATCACCTGTGTTGGTGTCGTAACAGAAGTCTAATCATAATGAAAATTAAAGCTGACTAATCTATATTAGTCACGATGAGAAAGATTGTTATCAGCAAGGCTCGACAAGATGGTCTCAATTTCGCTCAAAAGTTGGGTGTGACTAGTGCTCGTATTTGCCGTGTGATTGAAGCTATCACACTTACACAGGCGAACGGAGATGTTGATCTTGCTTTCAGTAACCTACAGTGGCACAACTGGAGAGACGCACTAGATTCGTATGTTGCCGGTCGAACACCATCTACTGTAACTGAAAGTCTCACACACCTCATACTGGAACAAACAAAATTGCTTGTACATATGGAAAGAGATCTACAGAGGACAGAAAATCTCGGCCCAGTAACAGCTAAACCAGTCAGAGTTCCGGTCCTTATGGATTCATATTCAAAGGGGTTGAAAGACGAACAGGACCGACTGGTCCGCGAGTGTATCGTTCCAACCATTCGAGGGAATACTCTATTCACACCTAACTCTTCAGGTGAGATTGAGGTGGAAAATCTGTAACCGATGAAAAATGAAAGATGAACATCTATATTCAAACAATATAGACATGTCTTATTTTGGATATGACCCATCTGTACGATATCTTTCATGTCACGGCACGGCCTTTGTTCTAGTGCCATATGATCGACAGAAACGTTGTATTAACTTCGATGGTCAATGTTACATTCACTGGTGTAATGATCGCAATCCAACCTGTATGTCTGGCTTTGTTCAGAAGAACATTATTCAAGTTCTAGACTATTCAAATGGCGAGGCTTTGAACAAGCTTGAAACTCTGATGGATAATCTTCGTAACGACATTCCAGTTGATGAGACTAATGTAACTTACTTAATCCCAAAAGGAACTGTCGTTCACATGTTGAAAGCTTATCTTCCTTTTTGGGGTAAATGGAATCGAATGAATACACCAGGTATGATTGCTGATCCAACAGTCTCCACTGATTCTATCTCACACGCTCGCAACTTCCTACTCTCATGTGGTTCTTTGTACTAAATAGTGTATAAATATACACTAACTGAAACTTTGGCTTTGATGTAATCAAACAGTCGTTATGAAGATCAACGCACGACTTTGTATTAGCTGCGGCTTCGGATTCGGATCCACAACTTGCATCAAGTGTGGGAGGGCTTTCGCGAAAACACCGGCTCTGCTTTGTAGCAGCTGCGGCTTTGGCTTTAATGCAACAAGCTGTGTCAAGTGTGGTACATGCTTCGCTCAAACTCAAGCTCATCTCTGTAGTAGCTGCGGATTCGGTTTCGGATCAACTTCTTGCGTCAAGTGCGGACGTCACATAGCCTAATTTGTGCCGTAGTTGGGTAATCGACAACTAGTGTATTAACATACACTAAATAAAAAGTGTTACTATAAAATGGCATCTGCAAAAAATCTGCCAGAACGAGAGATTATCTCGATCCTAAACACATTCGAAAGATAACTCCAAACCGGTCATCACTCAAGATCTCTCTTAGAAAAGGTCCTAAAGGAACAGGTATCTTTGCAACTAAGATTATTAGAAGTGGTTCGGTTATAGCCTACTACAGAATGATTGTCAAGAGAAATACAAGAGAATGTATATTTTCACCATCTATACAAAGACTGGTCGTGCTAGTTCAGTCTTCGTCGGAGATGTTTGCAAAGAATGTATGTTACCACCTTAAAAATGGTATCCCATACTGGGCTCAATTTTCAAACGAACCATCAGTTAATTCAGGCGAAGAGATACTCTGGTGCTATGGAGATAACTATGGTAGACACTATAAGACTTCATGTGAAGCATAGATAATTTATACATATGTATAAATTTAATTCTTTGGAGACATGAATATGATAATAGTTGTATAGACAGTAGTTTCTAGATCATATGTACTATCATTGTATTCCGTCTGGAACTTATGCGGTCCAAAGGGACTACTCTCATAAAAGATATCAAAGGCTTCTTCTGAGTAAAAATACTCGTCGTTAAGTTTGAACAGACTACCCCATTCTCGAAGACCATGTGATATCTTAATAATAGACTTTAATGATGTTACCTCGCCAACATTCCTAATAAATGTAGCAGTAAGCAACTTGACAAGTCGGTATTTCTCTTTAAGATCAAGATAAAGTTGTCGATGAGGTCCGATCAAATCTGTCTCATCGATAGCTCCAGGATATAGACGAGTCATCACATAAATACCTCTTTTTGACATAGTGGTGAAAATACTGTCATTTGTAGGTACAGTGTTTAGAGACTTATCAAGACTTGTTTGGAGAAGTTTCTTTAGCTTGACTTCAAAAGCATCCTTTATTTTACTTTCGTAAGAACTATCGGAATCTTCCGAATCCCATCCGTGTGTTTTATCAGTTCGATACTGATCACTGTCAAACTCGTCGACAAACCTCTCTAACTTCTTTCGGAGCTTCTTGCCGTCTAGTGGTTTCGAGTTAATTATCTTGTCGACATTTCCTGTAAATTCATCACTGAAGAAAGCGGTCTTAAATACATAACGGACTCCAGATGTAAGTGGAGTCACTTCATGTGGTACATCTGGTCGAAATAGAACCATAGTCCACTCGGTCGGATTTCTATGCTCTTCTACATTAATGTCTCCATCACTTGTATGAAGAATAAGTTCACCTCCTTCATAGTCTTTTAGAGGAGGAAATATGAGTAATGTTAACTGATGATCAAGACCTTTCCTAGTGTCTGTATGACACTTGAAGAAACAGCCAGGAAGATACCTTAAAACCTTAACCGGATCAAATCGGAACATACGTTTCATATAGGTTGACTCTGATATGTAATCAGCGATTGGGGTGTTGATACATTTCGTTGGAGGAAGTATACGATTGAAATACTCTGAAATGTCCTCTTCCAGAATGAGAACAGCGCTGTCACGAGAAACTTCTGACAGACGAGTTTCTATATCAATCTTATCAGAACCGCGAACAGATACTGTTGAAGCTATATACGAAATACGAGACAATAGATTGTCTGAAGACGTGATTTCACTGTCATTGCCGATACGAAAATGTTTGACTGGAATAGTGCAAATAAGGTACTCCATATTAACTATCTATATAATAGAAAGTATTCAGTTTAGCGCCACATATTTAAAACATCTTCGAAGCAAAGTACAGAACGATGACGAAGACGACACCGTGAGCGACCACACCGACCATGTTTGGAGTATCGTTCGAAACCAGTTCAAGGCCAGCTTTGGCAGCTAGTGGAGCTGTCAGACCGTAAGCCATCGGCGACGATAGTAGAACGAAAAGGAGACCAGCCAGTAGAATCATATTCATGTTACCTGATCTACCCTTTGAAGCCTTCTCAACCTTGCGCTCAACTTCTGACTCGTTTTTGAGCTCATCGAGAGCTGCATCAATCTGAAATTCAATGTCACTCATTTTAGACATTCACATTTTTTTATTCTCGATGTTACTAACCTTCTAGTTTTAAAGAAGTTCCAACATAGAAATGTCAAACGCTTATACATACATTGAAAGTCTTCATGCTCAAATTATGAAAGTTAACGAAGATGAGTCAACACCACTCCAAAAGATTGAGACTGCTGATCAGGTCTTCAAAAGTATGCTTGCGTTTATGGATAAACCAATGGCACCGCCAAAGAATCCAGAACTTCGAGAACATATGGGAAGACTCTGGGCTGAGTTAGCTCAGATGGTAGTTCTCACTTGGAACAAATGTGACTGTGTTAAAGAACGTGAACGTCAGATTCAGTATTTGCTAAACTGAAAAAATCTAAAGCATTATTCTATAAATGTCTTACGAAGACTTCTTGACTCGAATTGAAAAGCTTGATTTGCAGGCTATTCTGTCTCAAATCGAGACCGACATTGCTTCTAAGAACCTTCAAGTTATTGGATGGTGGGTGAAGTATCTGGCACAGTCAAAAGTTCCTCCACCTCCAAAGTACAAACCAGTAACTTATGTTAACAATCTGATAGGAAACGACTTTACCAAACATGGCAAAGAATGTTATCAAATTGAGAAATCAAATGTTCTCCTATCTATGGCGTATACCAAAACATTTGACGATTGGTATGATCGACGTGAAAAACTTACTAATGCAATGTACAATATGCTATCACAGAACTTTTCTGGTGATTGGAGTGTAGTAACTGATAGTCAGATTTTGTCAGAACTAGCTTACGATTTGATGCTTACAACTACATTTGGTAGTGATCTACCGACATCTGTTATGACAATGCTAGGAGTCATAACTATTCTTACTATGATGTGTGGGAACCCTTCTTTTACAAAGGCTGTCTCAAAGAATGATGGTGCGACTTTCTTTGCTGCCATTCGCACACTATCGCGAACATTTGAGTACAATGATACTCTACGTACTATGTATGAGAAGACAATTAGTGTACTAGAACTACCAAACAAAACTCTGCCAGATGTCACGAGTCGTCTTAGCAAGAAGATACCAGCCAAAGTTCTTGACAATGGTATTGGACTGTTCATTCTACATCATGAATTGTTTACTTACCTCTCATATCCATATCATATCGCCAAGATGTTGTCGGGAGTTCTTGCTTGTAAGCTTGGAGTGATTCCTAGATTTCCAGCATACGCTCGAAGTGTAGACGTTAGCAACTTTTTGAGTGATGTAGTTAACAACTACGAGTTGAAATCAACTTGGCCTCAAGGAGAAGGTAATGATAGTCGATCAATTGCATGGTCTTGTGATGATCAAGAACCAATCGAGAAGATGGTTCAGAATTTCCTTGACTGGCAACAATCTCAACCTCCAATTGAATGGAGTAACTGTCTGGTTTCATCACTTATGTCACTATATAAGTTTGATGAGAAAATGTATGCAATCAACAGGTTGCATAGTCTTGCTGATCTGATAGAAGGGTGGGGTGGATATTATAATAATGGTTCACCAATTGGCAATAGGATCAGTCGCCGGTCTCTAGCTATGGCACTGGAGTTTGTGCTTGCTATCAAAAACCCATCTGAGCAGATTACGATGTCAGCTCAAAATAACGGTGCTCTTGTAGTTGTGTATCCTGGTTATCAGCCTAAGGATGACGAGGTGGATGGTGACTATGATGATCAAGTTTGGGAAATTAGGGTTACTTATAATCTTGATGGAAGCTACAAGATGAAAACATCTCTTTATTCAGATGAAGTTAGCTCAGATGACGAGTCGTAATGATCACGACAATAATACGCACTTTGTTGGATTCAATCTAGTTTCGACCAGGTCCAATAAAGTTTCGTTCCCACTAACGATTAGAGCGCTTCGGAAACGAGTCAACATCCCATGGAGGTCTCGGAGAGATCCATCGTTGAACTTCAACATATGAGCGTTATCGACGCACCCAATCATAGCTATCCGATGTTGTGTCGCGTGTTGTAAAATCCTCTCCATAGTCATATCTTTTATAGGTAGATCGACCTTAATACGCAGAGACCGGAGCGCTGTTCTAGCTATATTCTGATCCTTAGAACAGTCAATGAAAAACGTTGCAGCATTTGGTAGAGATACTCCCATAGTTACTGCTGTGGTCCGTAGAATGTCGGTATTCTTTAACTGCTGATCCTTGTTAGAAGAGATTAAGTAGTACCCACTATGATTTGTAAAGATAGATTGAATCCCTAAAGCAGTCCTTGACTTGTTCTGACATAAAGCATATATCTCTTTATATATTGGATTCCAATCAGACGTTAAACCTTTCATGAACCATCCAGACATATTTTCTATATGTCTATATCTATTTGTTCATTTCGTTATTTAGCTCGGATGAAACACTTATAGTCATAAGTGTTATAATAACATGGACTTTGAAAAGTGTCAAAATTTTGACGACTTATGTCAAGCTAATATTCGATTTATCAACGGAGAATTAGATACTAGTCCATATCATTTAGGACCTATCAATTCGGAAACCTATTCTATTCTTGATGATATTATTGAGTTGAATAAAAGGGGACTCTTGACTACTAACAGTCAACCTGGTTGTCAAATCATAGATTATTTAGGAAAAGACTACCAACAAAATGCTTATATCACATTTATCTGTAGAGTAAATATGGCTTACTATATTCTCAGTCATTTAGAAGGATATCTTGGTTATACTGATCGAGACGATCCCATACATGCTCAGTTAGGTCATCATCCTTCATGTGATGATTATGACCTTAATTTTCCCATAATACATACTCCCACCTGGGAAGTTCCTATTTCAGATCTCTATCATCATCATCTCTGGAAAGAACTTAAAACAGTCTATACAGGTGTTTGTATTTTTGATCCGATACTAACAAGGAACGAACTCTTTTCTGATCTGAAAAATCTTGTCCTACCAAAAGATGCCATTCCGTAGTAAATCACAGTTGAGAACATGTTACGGTAAAATGTTTAGAGGACAAGCTGGAACATGGGATTGTGATGCTTGGGTTAAGGAAACAGATATGGACTATCTTCGA
>Ga0172367_10004755_pt1 | contig 16734 bp, 9 predicted proteins | sample Lak10m_FD_114542 | JGI IMG/M metagenome (GOLD analysis project Ga0172367, IMG submission 114542) | Freshwater microbial communities from Kabuno Bay, South-Kivu, Congo - kab_022012_10m | ecosystem: Environmental > Aquatic > Freshwater > Lake | place: Democratic Republic of the Congo: South-Kivu...
GCTTCTTGATCCGTTGGCGTGGCGAGCACGCGCGGCAGCCCTGCGACGCAGAGTTTAAACGCCTCCCGGGAATACATTAAGGAGAGGGCGTTGCGCTTCCGTGTGACGGCGGTTTCGACCGCATGGGCAATGGCGTCGATGCCCGTGAGCGCAGTGACCCGATGGGGCTGAGAGAGTGTGAGCAGGGGATCGAGAATGGCGACGCGTGCTGCGGCTTTGGGGTCGAGGCAGGCCATTTTCTGATGGGTGAGTTCGTCGGCGATCAGTGCGGCCGACTGACATTCGCTTCCGGTGCCGGCGGTGGTTGGGATGGCGATCAGGGGCAGCATTGGCTTTGTGGCCTTGCCGACCCCCCAGTAGTCGCGCATCTCGCCGCCATTAGTGAGTAGAAAATTGCAGCCCTTGGCGGTGTCCATGCTGCTCCCGCCGCCCAGCCCGATCAGCAGATCCGCCATCCATTGTCGGGCTGAATCGACGCATGCGGCGACGTGGCGAGTGGTGGGGTTTTCGCGGACCCCATCGAACACGGCGGCTTCGATACCGGCTTCGCGCAGTAGCCGTTCGACGTGTGCGGCATGACCGGCGGCGACGATGCCGGGGTCGGTCACGATCAAGGCTCGTCGCCCTCCCACCTCGCGGGCGAGCTCACCCACCCTGGCCGTTGCGCCTGTTCCATAGACCAAACGCGTACGGGGATGGTGATCGAATGGGGTCATTGCGAGCTATTGACAGTGCGATGCCACAAAGGATTCAAACTTTTATGCGATCTCGATGCTGCGACGTTTGTAAAGGAACTCGAACATATTGCCTTCGTGCGGTTGATCCCAAGAAACCTTCATCGTGGTGATGGGGCCCAGGTTGAGACGTTCGATCAAGTGAGAGTCGAGTAACTGATCGATGAACGCGGGATCCTTGGTGATCGCGGCGACCGCCAAGGAAGGGCCGATCTGCTTCAACATCTCCGACTGTGGAACCTGGACGACGCTCGCATAAGGACACAGGAACTCGCGGTTCGCCAGCGGGTGGTTGAAAGAATCGCAGAGCACGATTGTGGGCCGCAGGTAAACCCCGCCTTCGAATGTGACCTTGCGCGATCCGTCGCGGTACTTGGCGGTGACATCGATCGCGCCCGGTGTTTTGAGATCTTGCTCGATTGCGCCGTCGATGTAATCCGCCATCTTCGGATTGGCGAACCCTGAGAGTTTGGCGTTATCGTCCTCGGGCGAAGTGGGTGCGAAGGGGCCGAGCCTTTGAGCGAGGGCATCGGCGATCTCGGCGGCGTATTTGGGCGTGACGACGGCTGAGGCGTTGATGCAGCTGCGGCCCCCGTTATCGGAGATGGAAGAAACGATGAGATCGATGAACTCGGGCCACCGTTCGACCTCGTCCTCGCCGATCAAGATTTTGCTAAAACCCGGCCCGTGAATCTGGATGGCGGGGTTATTCGCGTACTGAACGGTGGTGCTCTTGTCACCAAAGATGAGCGCGCGACCGCAGGTTTTGAGGATCTCACCGGCTCCCTCGTGGTCGGTGGGATAAAACCCGAATGCTTCTGGGGGACACCCGGCAGCGATGAACGCTTGGATCAGACGATACGGGGTCCAGGGTTCCTCACGTCCCGGTTTGATGATCACGGGGATCTTGAGTGCGATCGCGGGCAGCCAGAGGGAGTTTACGGTGGGTGAATTGCTCGGCATCACCAATCCCAAGGCTTGGGTGGTGGCGAAGTAGGAGCACCGCGTACCCGCGTGGGAGCCAAAACCTTTGTCGATGATGCCGAGGTCCAATCCCCGGGTGAGACCGTTAAGCACCGTCCGGCTTCCGGTCAGGGCCAGGTGGATCTTTGACATGGTGCGACGGATCATCACATGCGGCAGACCGCTGGTGGCGGAAAGGGTGCGGACGTAATCGTCGGGTGACTGCGTGTGGCCTTTATCGCCCAGAGGCAGCGTGGCGTTGAGGAAGAGGTCGCCTGCTTTAGCGGAGATTTCAAGAAGCTGTTCGACGCTCAGTTTCTTGAGGATGGCGCGCGACTCTCCGACGCGTTGCAGATCTCGGCGCACGATGCCGGCGTTGACCTGGCTGATGGTCGCCATGGGTTCGCCCGTGCGATGGTTGATGACGTTTGCCTTGTCGAGGCTTTCGTAGGCCTTGCCTCGTCGAAGGACCGGTAGATGCGGTATGGAGCTCATTAGAGATGGCACAATGGCGTCACGCCAGCGGTGTCGCGCCCTAAAATAGGTGTTGCGCGACGCTCCGCAAGGGATCTTTAAATCGAGATCTCAGTTTCGAAGTCTTGCAGGTGCAGAAACTCGAGGATACGGCCGACGGATTCGGCCACCGACAACGTGGTTGTGGGCAGCTCGATTTCGGGTTTCTCAGGATGCTCGTAGGGTGCGGAGATGCCCGTGAACTCGGGGATCTCGTTCGCGCGCGCCTTTGCATAGAGGCCTTTTGGGTCGCGTTCCTCGCAGACCTCAATCGGCGTGTTGACGAACACCTCGATAAAGCGACCCTCTGGCACCATCTGGCGCACGAGCTCGCGGTCGGTTCGGTAGGGCGAGATGAAAGCCGTGATGGTGATCAGGCCGGCATCGGCGAAAAGCTTTGCGACCTCGCCCACCCGACGAATGTTTTCGCGTCGATCCTTGGGAGAGAAGGCGAGGTCCGAGCACAGGCCGTGGCGGACGTTATCGCCATCGAGCACATAGGCTTGGCGTCCCATGTTGAACAGCTCGCGTTCGAGTTCGACGGCAATGGTGCTTTTCCCAGAGCCGGAAAGTCCAGTGAGCCAGATGACGCAGCCGGGGTGACCGTTTCGACGCGACCGATGTTCCACGGTGACCTTGCCGTGACTCCAGTAGAGATTGTCGCTGCGGTGTGCGCCGTCGGAGGTGCGCTTGGGATAATTCCCGGCGACAATAATACCGCCACCGGAGACATCGAAACCGTCGACAATCACAAACCGTCCGGTGGGAACGATTTCGGAGATCGCATCAAACGCTATGGGTTTCTTGGTGCGGAGGGTCAATTCGGCGACTTCGTGTCGCCCGACGAAGATTTCATTCTGCTGACGGCTCACGGTCGCGAGCGTGGAGGCGTCGATGACCTTTTCGATGGAGTCGATGGAGCATTCGACCTCCTGGGTCGCGAGTTTGAGTTTGTAGGATCGACCTTTGCGGAAGGGTTGTTTGCCCATCCAAAAGACACGGGCGTTGAAGCGGGCGAGTTCGTAGGGCGGGGCGCTGTCGAGCGCTGCGATGACACCACGTTCGACGAAAATTTGCTCGGTCAAGGTGATCCCGACGCTTTCCCCGGCGGAGGCCGAATCATGGGATGGGGCGTTCCAACGTTCGATGGTTTTGACGACGCTCGTTTTGGTGCCTGGGGCGAAGATGAGGCGGTCTCCCACTTTGATACTCCCGCTCTCGACGCGCCCGGCGAGGATGCGACGTTCGTCGAAGCGGTAGATATCCTGGATGGGGAAGCGCAGGGGTTGATCTTTGGGCAGATCGGAGACGCGGAACTCATCGAGTGCTTGGAGGACCGTGGGCCCTTGCCACCACGACATGTTGGGGCTGCGCGAGGCGATGTTATCGCCGTGTTTGGCGGCGATCGGGATGAAGACACGAGCCTCGACGCCGATGGATTTGAGCCAAGCGGTGTATTCAGTAACGATGAGCTGGAAGCGGGCCTCGCTGTAATTCTCCAGGTCCATCTTATTCACCAACACCGCGATCTGACGAATGCCGAGCAGGTTCAGCAGGTAGCCGTGTCGACGGGAGTTCTCCTGCACCCCTTCGTTGGCGTCGATCAGCAGCAGCGCGGCCTCGGCGTTTGCGGCGCCGGTGACCATGTTCTTGAGGAACTCTTTGTGGCCGGGGGCATCAATGATGACATACTGCCGCTTCTTGGTTTGGAACCAGATTTGCGTGGTATCGATCGTGATGTTTTGGTCGCGCTCGGATTGGAGGGCATCCATCAGGTTCGCCCACTCAAACGGGACTCCGCGACGTTCGGCGATGCGCTGGAGTTGCTCCAGCTTGCCTTCGGGGAGCGAGCCCGTGTCGTGGAATAGGCGTCCGACGAAGGTGGACTTGCCGTGGTCGACGTGTCCGACGATGACGATCTTGAGTTGCTCAGTGGCTGCGGTGTTGCTCATGGTAAAAGAAAATCAGAGGGCCGGAAAGGCTGCGTTAGACTCGGTAGGATGCGGTTGGAAGCCGGAGGCCGGGATGGGGAATTGGGAGTCGACACTCGGGGCAGCTCGGTTGACAATTTGCGAATAAAGCGTTTGGTAGACGCAATTCGTCTCCGGCCATTTGGCTGGGGTTTAGTGTCAATTACTAACAAAACCGTTAACGTCAAGAAATCCGCATGAGTGATTCCACAGTAGTGACCGTTGGGCAGGATGTTCCGAACTTCGAAATGGAAACCTACGATCCGAACGAGCGATCGTTTGGTAAGGTGTCCCTTGAATCCCTGAAGGCCGCCAAGAAATGGACGGTTCTGGTTTTTTACCCTGCTGATTTCACTTTCGTGTGCCCCACGGAGTTGGCCGATCTGGCGGAGAAACACGCCGAGCTGGCTGCTTTGGGTGCCGAGGTGATCTCGGTTTCGACCGATACCAAGTTTGCGCATTTGGCATGGCGCGACTCGGAGAAGCTGATGGCGGGGGTTAAATACACCATGGCCGCCGATGCGACCGGTACGGTTTCGAAGTTGTTTGGTGTGTATGATCCCGGCAGCGGCTTGGCTTTGCGGGGCACATTTATCATTAACCCCGCAGGCAAGTTGGTGTCGTCCGAGGTGAACTTCTACAACGTGGGCCGTAGCGCGGCGGAACTGTTGCGCAAAGTCGAGGCGAACACCTACCTGGCGACCCATCCGGAGGAAGCTTGCCCGGCGAACTGGAAGCAAGGTGCCAAGACCTTGAAACCGAACGCGGCGATGGTCGGTAAGGTGTTCGAAGCCCTCCAGTAATCGCGTTCCCTGGGACGCGCGAGCGGCCGGTCGGCTCGAAGCCGGCGGGTGCTCGCTAATCGCTGGGGTCCAGGGTGACATGGGATTGAATCAACGGCCCGCGCTCGGCGCGGGCCTTTTTGTTTGGGTCGGGGTCGGAGAGTTGAGCTGGGTCCGGCCTGGTGAAGCCTCGCTCAACGATGGACCTTTTACATGTAGCCGTCGCGGCGGAGTTTCTCGAAGGCGTCTTCGCTTTCCTTATCTTGGGCGCGACCGGCGCGTTCCGGGGTTTTGGTGTTGCGCAGCTCCTCGATAATCTCAGCCACGTTGCTCGCCGGGGATTTGATGGGGAAGGTGCAGGGATAGCAGCCGATGCTCCGATATCGCTCGCCCTTCTCGTTCGAGAAATAGAGCGGGATGATCGGGATGTTCTCGCGTTGGATGTATTCCCAGATGTTCAGCTCGGTCCAGTGCAGCAGAGGATGGATGCGGATGTGCGCGCCCTTGTCGTAGTCCGTCTTGAACTGATCCCAGAGCTCGGGCGGCTGGTCTTCGACATTCCACTCCATGTTTTTGTCGCGCGGACTGAAGTAACGTTCTTTGGCGCGGGTGGGTTCCTCGTCGCGTCGAACGCCGACGATCACCCCGTTATAGCCCTTGGACTCAAGAACGGTCTTGAGGGCGTCCTTCTTGAGCATGCCGCAGCATTCGACCCGAGTGGCTTTACCGTTCGGGAAGGTGCGACCCTCTTTGAGCACGGACTCGTTGCCGCCAACCACAAGCTGGAGGTTCCATTGTTTCACCAACTGATCGCGGTATTCGATCATCGATGGAATCTTGTAGGTGGTGTCGACATGCACCAAGGGGAAGGGAACATGTCCGAAGAAGGCTTTGCGAGCCAGCCAGAGGAGGACGGTCGAGTCCTTGCCGATGCTCCAGAGCATGGCGAGGTTTTCGAATTTGTTGAACGCTTCTCGGAAGATGTAGATCGACTGGTTTTCCAGTTTCGAGAGGTAATCCATAGATGTCGTGGTGTCGGCTTAATCGAAATTGAAAGGGGTGGTCTGGTCCAGGCTCGGTGAGGGTGGAGTTCAGGCTTTTCGAGCCATGAACGTGTGGATCCCGCACTCGGTTTTGTTGAAACCAACCCAGCGTCCAGCGCGTTCGTCTTCGCCACCGGACTCGCGGCTGGTGCAGGGAATGCAACCGATGCTACGGTAGCCCTGATCGTGCAGTGCGTTGTAAGGAATTTGGTGCTTTTTGATATAGTCCCACACGGCTTCGCGTGCCCAGTTTGCCATAGGGTTGAGCTTGATGATCTCCCGGCCGCTGGAGGGATCGAACAGATAGCTTTCGATGATCCCAATCTCGGTTCGGGTTTTGCTCTGCTGCCGTCGCAACCCTGTGATCCAGCAATCGATCGTGGAGAGTTTGCTTTGGAGCGGCACGACTTTCCGCAGCGTGCAGCAGGAATCGGGATCGCGTTTCCAGAGTTCGGGGCCGTAGGCCTCTGCTTGACGTTCCACCGTAAAATCCGGTTCAAGACTCTCGATGGTGAACCCGAAGAACTGCTCCAGCTGCTGCTTCAGCGCGAGGGTTTCGGGAAAGAGTAAACCTGTATCCAGAGTGAACACGGGGAACTTGAGGCCCCGTTGCAGGCCCAGATGCATCATGACCAACCCCGCTCCCTGGAAGCTGGTGCCGATCGAAGCCTTGGCTCCGAAGGTCTCCCAGGCCCAAGCCAGGATTTCCTCCGTAGGCGCGGTTTGAAAGCGTTGGTTGAGCGATTGGACTTGTTCCGGTGTCAGCATGCAAAAATCAGGGGGGTGCGGAGCGCGTGTCCCGCCTCGTGGGGGTCGCCCGTTTCCAAGCGAGGATCCGCTTGATCCATCGTTTCGACCGGGCAGCACCCGCGGGCTGGAGGGGTTGTTAGTTAGAAGCCGTTTCGCTCCAGAGCGAACGTGCGCACCAGTCTCCAAACCGTTCCCCTTGCGTGCGCTCCTTCGAGAACCGATCCAACACGGGTCGCAGCTCCGTCAGAATCTCTGGATCCTTGATGTTATCGCGGAACAACCGGTTCAAGCGGGTGCTGCTTTCGTTGCCGCCGAGGTAGATTTGGTAGCGTCCGGGTGCTTTGCCGACAAAGCCAATCTCAGCCATGTAAGGGCGGGCACACCCGTTCGGGCAACCGGTCATGCGGACGATGATTTCCTCGTTGGCCAACCCAAGTTCAGTGAGCAAGCCTTCGATTCGAACCAGCAAGCTCGGCAGGAAACGTTCGGACTCGGCCAGGGCGAGGCCACAGGTGGGTAAGGCCGGGCAAGCCATCGACGCCCGAGCGAGGATCGACCCTTGGTTTTCGACGGGGACCCCGTGCGCCGCGAGGATCGACGTAATGCTAGTCTGGCTCGCCGGATCTAGGTTCGATAAAATGAGGTTCTGCGTAGGGGTCAAGCGGATCTCGGGATGGAACTGCGACACGATCTCGCGCAGGGCCGCCTTGAGTCGGTAGGTCCCCTGGTTCTTCACGCGACCCGACTCCACAAACAGCCCGAGGAACAAGCGGCCATCCAGCTGCTTTTGCCAACCGAAGTGGTCGCCTTGCGTTGCAAATCGGAACGGCTTAGCGTCGGCTAAGCGTGTGCCCAAGCGGTTTTCTAACTCACCACGGAACCACACTGCACCGCGCTCCTCCAACACGTATTTCAGGCGTGCATGCTTCCGGTCCGTGCGATCGCCGAAGTCTCGGTGGATAGTCAGAACCCCTTTGGCGACCTCCGTGAGCTGCTCCGAAGTGACGAATGCGATGACGTCGGCGATGCGCGGGAAGGTTTCTTCATTTCCGTGGCTACGCCCGAGTCCGCCGCCCACCGTCAGGTTGTAGCCTGCCAGCTTTCCATTCTCGACGACGGCGATGAACCCTAGATCGTTGGTGAAGAGATCGACATCGTTGGAGGGCGGGATCGCAAAGGCGACCTTGAACTTGCGCGGGAGATAGGTCTTTCCGTAGAGGGGATCGACGAACTCTTTGTTGGAGGGGTCGTCGAGATTGAGTTGGACGCCCTCGACCCAGATGGAGTGGTAGGCCTTGGTTTTGGGGAGGAGAGCCGTAGAGACACGCCGGGCATCCTCTCGGACCTGAAGCGAAATCGCGTCGGTGGCCGGGGCGGGGGGGGCCATGACATTGCGGTTCACGTCGCCGCAGGCGGCCAGTGTATCCATGAGCGCATCGTTGATGCCTTTCATGAGCTTGCCCAAGCCCGACTTGGCGATGCCGTGGAACTGAAAGCTTTGGCGTGAGGTAATGCGCAAGGTCTGATTCCCGTAGCGCTCGGAGAGATCGTCGAAGACGAGATAGGCCTCGGGGGTCACCACTCCGCCTGGAATGCGGCCCCGTACCATGAAGATAAATTCCTTGGCGACCTTGCGTTTGTCCCGATCGTCCTGCTGGTAAATCCCGTGAAACTTTAAGAACTGGGTATCATCCTCGCAGAAACGGTCGGCCGACGCATCGGCGAGGGTGGCGGCGATGGATCCCGCCAGGGTCGGGATCGCGTCCTTGATAACCTCGTTATGCGTCAGTTTGATCGGGGTGGCCGTATTATTCATAAGTGATATACTTAGGATTGTTAAGATTAGATTGATTTGAGCCTTTGTCAATCCCAAGGCCGGGGAGTGACGCCCGGCGAATTCATTCCTTGCGCTTTAAAACCCCCTCCTTCAAGCTCATATTTCGTTCAAATTGCCGGTTTTTGAACCTCCGCTATGAGCCAGAGACGGGTCATTTATTTCGACCAGAACGCCACCACACGGGTCGCCCCTGAGGTGATTGATGCCATGCTCCCCTTCCTTCGGGAGAGGTGGGGCAACCCGAGCAGCGCATATCATTTTGGTCATCAGGTCGCCAAACACCTCGACACCGCACGCAAGCAGGTAGCGGATCTGTTGAATGCGGAGCCGCGGGAGATTCTGTTCACGAGTTGCGGCACGGAGAGCAACAACACCGCGCTGCACAGCGCGCTTCTCACCCAGCCTCGCAAGCGTCATGTGATTATGTCTGCGGTGGAGCATTCCGCGAACATCAACTACGGCAACTTTCTCAAGGAACAAGGCTATGAGGTCACTCTCTTGCCGGTGGATTCGGATGGGTTGATCGACATCCACCTTTTGGAAAAGACGATTCGGCCGTCGACAGCGATCGTATCGATCATGTGGGCGAACAACGAGACGGGCATCATCTTTCCCATCGAGGAGCTCGCCGCGATCTGCCGGAGCAAAGGGGTCCTGTTTCATACCGATGCGGTTCAAACCCCGGGGAAGATTGCTTTGGATGTCCGGGAGACCGACGTCGATTTCCTTTCGCTCTCGGCCCACAAGCTGAATGCGCCGAAAGGGATTGGCTGTTTGTTTATCAAGAAGGGATTGAGGTTTCACCCGCACATTTTGGGTGGTCATCAAGAGCGTGGACGGCGTGGGGGTACGGAGAACGTTCCTTACATGATTGGTTTTGGGAAGGCCTCGGAGATGGCGGCGGGACGCGTGGACCACGAGAACAAGTTTGTGCGCGGCCTGCGGGATCGGTTGGAGAAGGAGATCTTAAAGCACATCCCGCACACGGCCCGAAATGGGGCCAAAGAGCCGCGCTTGCCCAACACGAGTAACATCGCGTTTCTTGGCATTGAGGCCGAGGCCATCCTGCATGCGCTGGACCAGCTCGGCGTCTGCGTGTCGAGTGGTTCGGCGTGCACGACGGGCTCGCTCGAGCCCTCCCACGTGCTGACGGCGATGAAGGTTCGAGCCGATCGCGCGCGCGGGAGCGTGCGTTTCAGTTTGGGAGCGGACAACACCGTCGAAGAGGTGGACTACGTGCTGGAGCATCTGCCGGGCATTGTGCAACGACTTCGCGGTGGAGCCACCAAGTCCGAGGGCGAAAAGCCACGAGCCCGAAGTGGGAGTCGGCATGCGGTCGGCGCTTGAGGTTAGACGGATGCCTGGGTGGGAGCCAGTAGTTGGAGTGTCTTCACATCCTCCGCGTTCGGGGTTCACGAGACGCTCAGGCTTCAGGGAGTCACTCGTTTGGACGTTCGAGCCGTGCATCGTCTCGATCGGGTGGGCTCCGGATCATCGTTTCCTAGATCATCGTCGCGAATGAAACAAACCGGATTCAGAGGTTTTTGTCACCGGGCTGGACGCCTATCCAAACTCTTGGGCTGGGTCGCATCGGCTGGGTCACTTTGGGTTTGCATCGTCTCGGCAGGTCTCGAACCCCAAACCGGCCGAGCCCTCCGGTTTCTCTCTGAGAAACGTGTCGGATTTACATCCGTAGCCGCCGTTTCAACGGGGATCTCTTTCACGAATGGCCTGCCTGATACTTTGGCTTCTCGTAATCGCATCCTGGAGGACGGATCCGGAGTGGCGATGGGTGATGTGGATGGAGATGGTCGTCCGGATCTCTATTTCTGCCAGATTGGCGGGCCGAACCGCCTCTACCGAAACTTGGGAGAATGGAAGTTTGAGGACATCACTGAGCGTGCCGGAGTGGCTTGTATCGGTCAGTACTCCAGCGGTGCCGTGCTTGCGGACGTGGACGGCGATGGCGATTTGGACTTATTGGTGAATGCTTACGGAAAGGGCACACGTCTCTTTCTAAACAACGCACGGGCGGTGTTTACGGAGTCGACGGCGTCGGGGCTTTCCAACCAGTATGCGGCGCATTCGATGGCATTGGCGGACGTGGATGGGGACGGGGACTTGGATCTATACGTGGTCAACTATCGGACCACGACACTGAAGGACGCCGAGGCTTCGGAGAAGTTTCAGCTACGCCGTGTGAACGGGAAACTCACGGTGCCTGCGGATCAGAAGGATCGTTTCGAGGTCATGCAGGTGGGGGCGGGGATCTCGATTGTAGAGTTGGGCGAGCCGGACTTTCTTTATTTGAACGATGGCAAGGGCCATTTCTCGGCGGTGTCTTGGACTGACGGATCGTTTTTGGATGAGGAGGGTAAACCGTTGAGCGGGCCGTATCGCGATTGGGGACTGGCGGTGATGATGCGCGACATGAACGGCGATGGGGCGCCGGATATTTATGTCTGCAACGATCTCTTTTCCCCCGACCGCATCTGGATCAATCAGGGGAAAGGTCGGTTTCGCGCACTGCCCCGACTGGGCATGAGGAAATCGACTTGGGCTTCGATGGCGGTGGATTTTGCGGACATCAATCGCGATGGATTTGAGGATTTCATCGTGGTGGACATGTTGAGCCGGGATCATCTGAGTCGACAGCTTCAACGAGGAAACTTCGAGCTCGAGCCGATTCCATGGTGGGGCTGGCCTTTGGATATTCGAGCGATTGATTGCCGTCCGCAAGTCATGCGAAACACGCTGTTCTTGAATCAAGGAGGCGGGGACTATGCTGAGGTGGCGCAGCTTTCGGGTGTTCACGCTTCGGAGTGGTCATGGGGTGCGGTGTTCCTGGATGTGGACTTGGATGGGTATGAGGATCTGCTCATTGCCAACGGGCATGCTCACGATGTGAACCACATGGACTCGGGAGTCGAACAGGCCCGGTTGGTGGCGTCGATGAAACCCACGGAGCGGCCGAACACGCTCTTGATGTTTCCACGGTTACCGGCGGCGAAGTGTTTGTTTCGGAACCGGGGGGATCTTTCTTTCGAAGACAAGAGTCGAGAGTGGGGTTTTGGGGACAAGGCGATCAGCAATGGGATGGCCTTGGCGGATTTGGATGCGGACGGCGATTTGGACGTGGTGATCAATCATCTCAATGGGGCTCCTGGGTTGTATCGCAATGAAGCGTCGGGTCCGCGGGTTTTGGTTCGTCTGCACGGCTCGGCCCCGAATACCCAGGCCATCGGGGCGCGGGTGAGTCTGAGAGGGGGTTCCGTGACCCAGTCCCAGCAGATTCTCAGCGGTGGGCGCTATATGTCTGGGGACGATCCGGTGCGCGCTTTTGCTGCGTTGGGCATCGATCTGAGTCTCGATGTGGTGTGGCGGGATGGTCGGCAGACGACGTTTACCAATATCCAACCGAACCACGCGTACGACCTCTACGAGGATCGTTCTGGAGTTCCCGCCCATCAGCCGGTTTTGGTCGCTGAAGCTTCGGGTGGAGGAGGGGCTGGAGTCGAACGTTCCGCATCCGCGCCGTCCGCCGCCCCGCCCAAGGTCTCGGCGGTTGCACTTCCAGGAGCGCCCGCTGGGACTTCTGCGAACCGCGCTGCGTTGTTTGAGGATCGAAGCGACTTACTGAAGAGCAGTCATCATGAGGTGGAGTTCGACGATTACCAACGCCAACCCCTGGTGCCACGAAAGCTGAGTCAGAACGGGCCGGCGGTCTGTTGGTCGGATCTCAACGGGGATGGCTTGGATGATCTGATCGCGACCTCGGGCAGTGGAGGAGTGACTTCGGTTTGGTTGAACAATGGTCAGGGTGGGTTCTCGCCCGTGGGCGCACCTGCGTTGTCGACCCCTGCCGCTGGCGACCAAGTCGCGGTTCTGCATTACGCGGTGGAACCTGGACGTTCGTTGGTGCTGATGGGGGCTTCGGGCTACGAGGCCGCAACTCCGGTTTCCAAGGCTTTGACGGGCTTTTCGGTTTCGTTTGAGGGGATTCAGCGGAGCTTTGAACTCGACGTGGGCTCGAATGTTTCTTCGATGAGCCTCGTGGACCTGGATTCAGATGGGGATCTGGATTTGTTTGCGGGCGGCGGGCCTGTGCCAGGGCATTATCCCCAGGCGACACAGTCCAGGATATTTCGCTTTCACGAAGGTCGCTTCCAGACTGATGAAGCCAACACGCGTGCTTTGGCCGGGGTTGGGGTTGTGAATGGATCGGTTTGGACCGACCTCGATGGTGATGGTCGGCCGGAGCTTGTGTTGGCGTGCGAATGGGGGCCTGTCCGGGTGTTTCAAAACGAGCAGGGCCTGCTCAGAGAGCGCACGCAAGAATGGGGGCTGGATCGGTTCACGGGTTGGTGGAATGGGGTCAGTGCGGTCGATCTGAACGGGGACGGTCGGCTTGATCTCGTCGCTTCGAACTGGGGTCGAAACACCAAGTACCAAGAGTTTATCACGAACGGACTTCGGCTTTACCATGGCGACCTGGATCAGAACGGCACCCACGAGGTGATCGAGGCCTACTGGGAGCCGACGATGAAAAAGGAAGTACCGCTTCGGGATTACAAGCTGATGGGGCTAGCCTATCCACCGATCCTGGAGCGCTTTCAAACCTATGCGAGTTATGGAGCGGCGAGTGTTCAGGAGCTTTTTGGCGACGCATTGAAGCCCGCGACGTTACTCCGGGTGAGTACGTTGGATTCGATGGTTTTCTGGAATCGAGGAGGCCGTTTCGAAGGTCAACCCCTTCCTTTGTGGGCTCAGTTTGCTCCGGCGTTCGCGGTGGCTGAAGGCGACATGGATGGGGATGGGAATGAGGATTTCTTCCTGAGCCAGAATTTCTTCGCGATCGACCGCGAGACCGGTCGATACGACGCCGGGCGCGGGCTTTGGGTGCGGTCGGATACGAATGGCGTGCTGTCGGCCGTCTCGGCGATGGAAAGCGGGATTCGTGTTTATGGTGAGCAACGGGGAGCCGCGCTTGCGGACTACGACGGGGATGGGCGGGTGGATCTGGTGGTGGGACAGAACGCCGCGCCGTTCAGGCTATTTCAGAACCGGGGCGCTCGGCCTGGATTGCGTGTGCGGTTTGCGGGGCCGCCGGGGAATGGGGTTGGCATCGGGGTTCAGGCTCGATTGCGCTACGCGAACGGGATGGGGCCAGTGCGCGAACTGCATGCGGGCTCCGGTTACGCGTCCCAACATTCGAGTGTGATGGTCTTGGGCAAACGTTCGGAGCCTTTGGGCCTGTGGGTGCGTTGGCCGGGGAGTAAGCCGATCGAGCTGACGGTCCCGTCCGGGGCTAGCGAGGTCGAAGTGTCTCACGAGGGAACTCTGCGTGTGGTGCGTTAGATCGATCGCGATTGGGCTGGTGCTGGGAGTCGCCGCGTTGGGCTTGTGCGCCGAGGATGCGCCGCGCCCGTGGCCCTCAGAGTGGCGTTCGGGCGCGGGCTGGCGCAGTGCGACGTTGGAGCCGCCGAATCGGTCGGGTGCGACGATCGGTTTTACCCAATTGGAGGGGACCTCGACAGGCATTACCTTCACCAATGCCATTTCCGGCGAGCTTTCCCTTCGGCATTCGATCCTCAACAACGGCTCCGGCGTGGCGGCGGGAGACGTGGATGGGGATGGGTGGTGCGACCTTTACTTCTGCGGCATCGGCGGCCGAAACGCGCTTTTTCGAAACCAAGGAGGCTGGAGGTTCCAAGACATCACCGCTCAAGCCCGAGTGGAATGTGCGGGCCAAGCGTCGACGGGCGCACTGCTCGCAGACGTCGATGGCGATCGCGATCTGGATTTGTTGGTGACTAGCGTGGGTGGAGGTGCCCGGCTGTTCCTCAACGATGGCAAAGGGCGTTTCTCGGAGATGCTAGACTCGGGATTGCTCCGAAAGTTGGGTGCGATGTCGATGGCGATGGCGGACATCGATGGGGACGGTGACTTGGACTTATATGTGGCGAATTATCGGACAACCACGATCCAGGATGAGCCGGGCACGCGGTTGGTGTTGTCGAACGAGGGCGGACGTCCGGTGGTCAAGACGGTGAATGGGGTTGCGGTGAAGGGCTCTGAATATGAGGGCCGCTTCGATGTTGGGGCCAGTGGAGAGATTCTGGAAAATGGGGAGCCCGATGCTTTATACCGTAACGAGGGAAACGGGAGGTTCGCTTTGCTGGAGTGGACGAACGGCCTTTTTCGCGATGAGAATGGTCGACCGCTGGATCGCCCGCCCCTCGATTGGGGGTTGTCGGTGGCCTTTCGAGACCTCAATGGGGATGGGGTTCCGGATTTATATGTGTGCAACGACTCCGACTCGCCGGACCGGGTTTGGTTAAGTGATGGGGCTGGGCATTACCAAGCCCCGGACCCGATGGCCTTTCGCTGCCAGAGCCTTTCGAGCATGGGGGTTGATTTCGCGGATTTGAATCGGGACGGGTTCGACGATCTGATCGTGTTGGACATGTTGGCGAGGGATCATCGGCACCGGAACACTCAGCTGGCTTGGACTAAAGCCCCGATTGGAAGCTTTGGGACCCATGCTGCGCGGCTACAGCTCCCTCGAAACACTGTATTTATGAGCCGAGGCGACGGGACCTATGCGGAGGCGGCCTATCTGACGGGATTGCCGGCCAGCGACTGGTCATGGACTCCTATTTTCATGGATGTGGACCTGGACGGGCGGGAGGATTTGGTGATCTCGAACGGGTTTCATCGGGATGTGCGCGATCAGGACCGGTTGGCCGAGATGAGAAAGGAGTCTGCGACTCAACGGTTCGCGCCGAACCAAGAATTAGCGCGACGGGCGCGCTTTCCCGAGTGGATGGGTGGGATGGCGGCGTTCCGTCAGGGGGCCGAGCTCCGATTCGAGGATGTTTCTATGGGTTGGGGTTTTGGGACCCCCCGCATCTATCAAGGGCTCGCGGCGGCGGACTTGGACAACGATGGGGATCTGGATTTGATTGCCAACAGTTTTGGTAATGCGCCGAGTCTGTTTCGGAACAACGCGGTGATCGGCCGATTATTAGTTCGTCTGGTGGGGCTGGCGCCGAATACGGAGGGGATTGGCGCGCGGATAGGGGTGGAGTCGGAGGGGGGGCGACAGGTTCAAGAGATGATGAAAGGGGGACGCTATCTTTCGTGCGACCAAGCCACGAGGCTATTTGGAGGGGTAGGGGAATCGGCTACGGTCACAGTGAAGTGGAGGACGGGAAGGCGGACGGTTGTGCGAGGTGTCTTGATCAATCGTGTCTACGAAATTCGTGAGGCGGAGGCGCAATAGGTGCTGTTTTGGGGTTCGCAGCGATTAGCGCAACTTCTTCATAAACCTGCATCTATCAGGTAGTTCGCTCAGGGTGTCGGGAAAAAGGACTTGCTTGTCGTGGGTCGGATCGTTAGGACATCACGGTTCAGTTAACTCAAACAACGGGATGAGACCGCAGGTTGCGCCACGTGTTGAGGCGTGCCCTGCGATTTTCGTCCCGCCACTACTCCGATGAATCGAACAACCAAAACTAACTACTCCGTAAGCGGACGACGTCAGTCGAAGGTTGCGTTCTCGTTGGCGCTCTTGAGCGTCTTGGCGAGCATGCAGTCTCAGGCCCAGGTCGCTCTGCCTTCTAGCGCCAAAGTCACTGCCGACAAGACCAAGCCTGGCTTTTTGTGGCGTGTGTTCCAGAACAACGCGGATCAAGTCAACAGCACGGCGAAGACGGAAGCGGCCCTTGGTGGGACGTTGTCCAAGGATGGGGCCTTGTTGCCGAACCAAGCGGATGCGAATGCGCAGGGACCTGCAGCTGCCCCTGGGACCAAGCTCGGGACGGCGGACAATGCGTTGATCGAGTTCGTGATTCCTGAAGTGATCAATTTTTCTCAAGCCGAGGGCGAGTCCAACGGCAATTTCACCCCGGATTTGCAGATGCCAGGTGTGCCCGGGACCGAGGGCGGGGCGGACGGTATTGCGGCGGAAATCATCACCTACCTGGATCTGCCTGCGGGCGTGATCACGATGGGCGTGAACTCCGACGACGGTTTCCGAACCCAAGCCGGGACATTGGGCGACGCGTTTCGCGCGGTGAACCTGGGTGAATTTAGCGGTGGCCGTGGGGCGTCGGACACGACGTTCACGTTCTCGGTGAC
>Ga0172367_10004756_pt1 | contig 16731 bp, 12 predicted proteins | sample Lak10m_FD_114542 | JGI IMG/M metagenome (GOLD analysis project Ga0172367, IMG submission 114542) | Freshwater microbial communities from Kabuno Bay, South-Kivu, Congo - kab_022012_10m | ecosystem: Environmental > Aquatic > Freshwater > Lake | place: Democratic Republic of the Congo: South-Kivu...
ACTGGCATGTAGTCCGGGAGATTGAGGGCCACTTCCTCCGCAGAGCGGTAGCGTTGAAGAGTGGAAACCACGATAGGCAACGCATCCGTGAATCGTTCAACGATATCCAACTCGCCCGGCCATCTGGGTGCAAAGGCCAACCTTTCGACGGGCGGACAAAAGTCCGTAGTGATGTCGCCTCGGTTCCCGCGCGGATCAACCCGATACCATCCATGGCGCTTGAGATGAACCGCAACCAATCCGTGCAGGCAGAATGCCGAGCGTGCGCTGTCCAGGGCCAGACGCTGATAACACAGAGCAGCCGGGATCCCTCGGGCTCGAAGCAAGGCGGCCAGCAAGTGGGATTTGGCGTAGCAAAACCCCGAACGATGCCGCAGCACGTCGGAGGCGACGCACGTAACCACCGAAAGCGAGTGATCAGAACTGTGTCGAACGTGATCGCGCACCCAAAGAAAGCAGCGCCGGGCGATTTCCTCATCCAAAACCGCGTCCCCGACCACGCTCAACGCTGCGGCCTGGATCTCGGCCGAGGCGCTGTCGACGACGGCGGTAGACCGAAGAAATTCGTTCACGATAACAGACTTCGGTAGGCTCGCGCCCCCCCAGCCCCAATGCCTTTCTAGCCCCCAATCAACTCCGTTGTCACCAAGTCGTCCGGGTTCAACCCCACCTTCCGACACCAGTCGCGATAGGCAAACGGAGAGATCTCCGATGGCTTGATCTCACTACGCCCTCCCCAGAACACGTTCGTGTAATGCACCGGAATGCCTGCCTCGACCAAATGACGGTCAATCGCCGCCTTGTGCGCCAAGACCATGGCCTTCTCGGTCCCATGCGCGACACCCATCACGTTCACATTGTGAAACTCAGGACCGCCCTCCCGCCAGTAGGCATGGGTCATGATATGATGACGCCCCACCTCGCGCCCGGCCAAAACCTCCTGCCCCGCAGGAACGGCCCAGTGAAAGAGTGCATTGAACCGAGTGACCCGCTCTCCTGTCGTCAACGGCTTCACGTGCTCCAAAAACGTTGAAAACCGCCCAATAATCTTTCGCTCGTTCAAGTCCGCCGCAATCCGAAAGAATTCCTCCAACGAAACCCCAGCCTCAGCAGCTCGTGGTCGCCACAGATCCTCACACAGCTCGGTGGATTCAAATTCCCGCTTGAGTGCCACCAGAATGCGCCACTCCAATTCGTTCAAGGTCGCCAAGGTCACTGTCGACGCGTCCGCAGGCGCGTCCGCACGGCTCCCAGGCTCCATGCCCTTCCGACGCATATGGCCCACTCCTAGCACGAACAACATCTTCGCCGGCATCAAACGATAGTGCGAAGCCCCCACTTGCTTCTGCAAAAATTCACAGTGCTTCCGCATCGAATAACCCTGCGGCACCTTCAGGGTCGTCCACAGTTTGTAAGTCGATCCCGCAGATACTGCGTCCGTCGAACGGGTCACCACGTGTCCAGAAAACGGATCTTCATGGAACATGTAGTCGAACGCCGCATCCAACTTATCCTGTGTCACCTCCCACGCCACCAACGAGCCCTGTGCCAGGTTGGTCGCCAACAAGGTCTGCCGCACACGTCGGATGATCCCACCATCCAACATCGCCCGGATCCGCTCCAAAACCACGCTGCCCTCCAACCCGCTCTGCCGGGCAATCTCCCCAATCGGGTTCGGCTGAAAGCCCTGTAACCGATCCTCAGAAACCTCCAGGATTCGCGCGTTGATCGGGTCTTGTATGTCTATCGGAACAGAGCTTGTGGTCATGTTATTTGTGACTATTGAATACCGTCCTCCCATTCTGACTTCACGGCCTTCGATGCCAATCTTTTTCCATTTGTTGTCCTCCGCAGACAAAGGAATGACCAGCCACTCACGCCCTTCCTGCGCGAGATCCATGCCCCCACTCTCCCCATCGGCCTCCCAGAACCCCGCTCAACCGCTACCGTTACCGAGCTTTAACTCGATACCGCACCGACACCATCCCCTGAACCCCGCCCACAATCAGGTCCTCAATCTCCGGACTCAACTGTGCTGGTCGGTCATAATACCACAACGAATCCAAGGCCTCATACCCACCTTCCGCAAGCACGCGCTTCGAGGGAATGTAACACGGCACATCATTTGCATAAGCCGTAATCCAGAGCCTCTCCGGCTTCAGCTCTCGCTTGAGCCGCAAAGCGTAATCTACCACCACCTCACCTCCCAAAAACACCACAGCCAATCGATCTCCAAATTGCCAAGTCTGAACCGGGTATTTTAGCGTCCTCGGTAAACTCTCTCCGCGCTCCAAGCGCCCAAGGTTGCGCCGCGCGTGGTAGCCCACAATTCCAGGCTGCGTCGATCGCGTCTCCCATTGCTCGCGTGTGAAGTGCGGTTGGAACGGCAGGTCAAGGGTTCGAAACTCACAACGAGGGGGCCCGCTCAATTCCACGCCGTTGCCGCCCACCAATCGTTCCACCTCCGCAGCCAACGTCTGCCCGTAACGCATCGAGTATCCCAATCCGTGATCCGCCCCGCCTCTCGGGTTCGGATTGCTGTCGGCGCCGCATCCCACGCTCACCATCGCGACGGCTCCGGCGTAACGAGCCTCCAATGCCTCCTGTGCAAACCCAGCCCAATCCCCACAGGTTTGATTAAACCCCGCTCCCAGAGTCGTGCAATGGCACGCATAATTCGCTAACACAGCCCTCACAGCCCCCGAACGTTCACGCGCAACCAAGACCGGCACGCTGTGATCCACCGGGCCGCCCGCCGTTCTTCGGTTCGCCGCAAATCCCACCGCACCTTGCATCCAGGACAGACGCAGCGGCCGACGGTCCTCCAAGGCACCCAAAGCCACGCGTTCCACCGCATCCGTCACCTCCCGAGTGTAACGTTCCACCGACGCAATCTGGCTCGCCGGGAGGTCCTCCGCAAAAATGTTCGGCGCAAATCCAACGATCCAAGGAGCCGAGTGCGTGTGGGTCGAGCTGATCACCACTCGAGCCCGCGCCAACCCACGCTTTCGTTCCAGACGCCGCGCCACCTCCTCCGTCACGTTCGAACAAACCCCACAGTTGTCCACCGTCACCCACACCACCGACTTCGATCCACTCCCAATCGCAAGTGCCTTTGCCCAGAGTTTACCATGTGCGCCCGTCGACTCCGTCTTGCGGGCGACATAACCCGCCAGCCGGATCGGCGTGCTAGGGGTAATGTCCACACGCGCCGCCCCAACCATGACCTCGCCCGCAACCAAACCGGGCCCGATAACGACGCACGCCCACACCCATATCAAGCCCCACACGGAACGCATCGAAAACCAAGTGGGCTCTTGTGGAATCCCATCGTTATAGGGGTGGCGGGCAGGCATCACAAAACCCTGCCCCCCAAACGCCCAATGTCAATCCACCACTCGCATCTGCGTCGCGTCGACAACGTGATTTCCTGACGACAGCGAGCTAATAATCACGACGGTGTCCCCTTTCTTCACCACGCCCCGGGACACCAGCAGCTCGATCGCCGGATCAATCGTGTCCTCGGGTGCATCATGATGGAACGGCATCACCAACGGAGTCACCCCACGCGACAAGGTGAGGGAGTTTGCTACGGACCACGATTCACAGATCGCATACACCGGAGAATGCCGCGGCCGCATCCACGCGGTATGTCGAGCCATGTTGCCGCGCAACGTAAAGACCATGATGGCGTGCGCTCGCAGGTCGTCGGCCATCACCACCGCGCTCTTTGCGATCTTTTGTCGCGGGCTCGTGAACTGCGCCTGCAATTGGTAGTTCGCCCCACCGCTGCGCTCAATCCGCGCCGCCACCTTGTCGAGAACCTCCACACATTTCACCGGATACTTCCCAACCGTCGTCTCCCCACTCAACATGATCGCATCCGCTTGCTCATACACCGCGTTCGCCACATCCGTGATCTCGGCCCGCGTCGGCATCGGGCTCTGGATCATGCTCTCCAACATGTGCGTCGCCACAATCACCGGCCGCCCCACCCGCAAACAGGTCTTCACGATCTTACGTTGAATGATCGGCAACTCTTCATACGGACATTCAATTCCCAAATCCCCTCGCGCGACCATGATCGCATCAGACACCGCGATGATGCTGTCCAGATTGCGCACCGCCAGCTGGTCCTCAATTTTCGCCACGATCTGAGGCGCCGGCTTGGCCGCAGAAACAATGCTCCGCAACAGCTCCACATCCGCAGCCTCTCGCACAAACGATAGCGCAATAAAATCAACCCCCACTTCCAACCCCAAATCCACATCCGCCAAATCCTTCTGCGTCAACGCAGGCAACGACACCTTCACCCCGGGAAGATTGATATGCCGCCGACTCCCCAGCTTGCCCGGTGTCAGCACCTCGCATTCTACATGGTTCTTTTTCTTCGCCAACACCTTCATGTGGATCTGGCCGTTGTCCAGCAACACCACGTCCCCGATGCTGATGTCGTTGATGAAATTCTCGTAGTTCACATCAACCGAGTACAGCTCCTCGCTGCGCTCCCCTCGCACGGTCAGCGTGAACTTCTGACCCGGCTTCAAGTCCAATGCCACAGGCAAGTCCCCAGTCCGAATCGCCGGCCCTTGCGTGTCCATCAAAATCCCCACCGCCGCCGACCGCCGCTTCGCAATCTCCCGAATGTCCTTCACCAATCGCCGCACCCAGTCGTGCGGAGCATGCGACATGTTCAGTCGAAACACATTCACCCCCGCCTGAATCAACTGCTCCAACATCTCAGGTGAATCCGTGGCAGGTCCCAGTGTGGCAATTATTTTAGTTCTCCGTGTCATGGCAGGACCAGACTACCCGCCAGACAAAAAATGAAAAGCTTCCTCCCACTAAATCAGAGGGAATTAACTTCAGTTATCCATCCCCCCACCAAATAAAGAGAAAATGAAAACCTCAGATGAAACTTGATCTTTACCCCCCCTCTCAGCATAGTCGTTTCGACTTTAAAACTGAATCTATGGCTGACATCGCAAACAGATACGCCGAAAACATCACAGGAAAATTCTACGTCGACAATCAGTGCATCGACTGCGACCTGTGCCGCGAAACCGCGCCTGAAAATTTCACGCGCAATGACGACGGAGGCTACTCCTACGTCTACAAGCAGCCCTCATCCCCCGAGGAAGAAGCTCAATGCAAAGAAGCCAAGGAAGGTTGCCCAGTCGAGGCCATCGGTGACGATGCCTCCTAGGCCCCCCGCCTCCTTCACCCGCATTTTCAACACAACCCGGCAGGCTCAAACCTCGCCGGGTTTCTTTTTTCTCCACCCCACCCGCTCAATCCAAAACGCGCCTCAGCAAATCCAGAGCCATGGTCGCGCTAACCTCTTTAAAAGTCACCCGCTCATAGGCGTTCAACCGTCCTATGACCCGCGTGCCAGCGGGTCCAGCCACCGCGATGAAAACCGTGCCCACCGGTTTTTCCGCCGTTCCACCTGAAGGCCCAGCAATCCCCGTCAAGGCCACCCCATAGTCCGCCCCACTCAGCCGCCGCACCCCCTCTGCCATCGCCGCAGCCACCGCCTCACTCACCGCTCCCTCCGCCAAAACCAGCTCAGGTGCAACCCCAAGCACGCTGGATTTCATCGCATTGCTATACGCCACCACCCCTCCCAAAAACACCTCGGATGCCCCCGGCACGTTGGTCAACCGATGCGACAACAACCCACCCGTGCACGATTCCGCCGTCGCCACTCTCGCCCCACGGCTCTTCAGCAACCGAATGACCGCGCCCTCAAGCAACTCATCGCCCTCCCCAAAGACCGCAACACCCAAATGCTCCCTCACCACCGCGCAAGCCGCATCCACTTGCTCGGTCGACCCCACCCCCGTGGCCGACAGCCGCACATCCACCTGCCCCACATGCGCACAATAGCCAATTTCCCCACCCTTCGTGAAGAAGTCGGCAAGCTCCGGGGCAACCTTGTCCTCAACCATCGACTCCCCAATCCCCACCGTCCTCAACGTTCGGCAGGCCCACGCCTCCTTGCGCCCCATCACGCCTTCCAACCACGGGAGAAGCTGCTGGTCAAACATCGGACGCAGCTCACGTGGCGGCCCAGGCAGCATCGCCAACACCGATCGCCCCGCGTTTGCTCGGTAAGGATTGCTTTCCAATACGAATCCCAAACCGGGTGCCGTCCCGAAGTCATTACGTAAGATAGTCGCGCCCTCGGGCACCATCGCCTGAACTCGGGTGCTTGCTGGCATCACCCGCTTGCGTTGCTCGAAGAATCGCGCAATACGAGCCAACGTCTCCGCATCCTCCGTCAGCTTGCGGCCCAGCAGGTCCGCCACACGATCACGTGTTAAATCGTCCGAGGTCGGCCCTAGCCCACCCGTCGTCAACACCACATCCACCCGCGCTAACGCCTCTCGAACCGCTGCCGTGATCGCTTCCCCCGTGTCCGCAACCGTCGTCTGACGACTCACCGAATACCCCGCATCACTCAGTCGTCGCGCCAACCACTGCGCATGGGTGTTCAATGTCCTCCCCAAAAGCAGCTCACTCCCTGTATTGATGAGTTCCACAGTAATCATAGCCCGATTCTTGACCAGTTCCCGCGTTCCGCAAGCCCCAACCTCCCCCGATCCACATCATCGCGGTGCTTGAAAACCTCCATTCCCTGCCTATAGTGCCGCCCATGCCGCCTGTAGACAGGCAATCCCTAAAAGCTAAGTTCGTCGAATTCCTCGGAGCGAAAGATCTCCGCATGACGTGCCAGCGCGAGGCCATCCTCGACGCCATCTTCGCCACCGAGGAGCACTTCACCGCCGAACAGTTGCTCGATTGGTCGCGTCGGATCGATCCCTCCGTCTCTCGCGCCACCGTCTATCGTACCCTCCCGCTCCTCACCGAGTGCGGCCTGCTGCGCGAGATGGACTTTGGCAAGGATCATAAGTTCTACGACCCCAACTACGCCACCCACCCCAATCATAGCCACATCATCTGCCAGGACTGCGAACGGATCGTCGAATTCGAAAGCGACAAAATCGTAAAACTTGAGGACGAAATCTCCTCTCGATTAGGATTTAAGGTCCGCTCCCAGAAACTCCAGATCACCGCCTCCTGCCAGGAGCTGCACAGCCGAGGCGCGTGCGCCAATAAGCGCTGTTAACCGAACCTAGCGGTGCCGCCCCTCATCACCGCTCGCCTCCCATCTTTTTCATGTCAAATAAATCCAAAAAAGTCGTCTCCCGCAGCGGTCGCTTCACCCAAGGCCCCAGCGCCGATGTCGCACGGTTCACCGAATCGATCTCCTTCGATTGGCGGTTATGGAAGCACGACATCATGGGCTCCATGGCCCATGCCTCTATGCTGCACAAAATCGGGATCCTGACCAAATCCGAGACCCAGGCCATCCTTGATGGCCTCCAAGTCATCGGCGAAGAAATCGAGCAGGGCAAATTCAAATGGAAACCGGAACTCGAAGATGTTCACATGAACATCGAAGCCGAACTGACCCGCCGCGTGCCCGCCGGTGCCAAACTCCACACATCCCGCTCCCGGAATGATCAGGTCGCCCTCGATATGCGGATGTGGCTCCGCGACGAACTGGTCGAACTGAGCCGCGAGCTCAACGAACTCCAGTCTGCCATCGTCCTGCTCGCCTCCAATCATTCCAAGGTCGTCATCCCAGGCTATACCCACCTCCAACGCGCGCAACCCGTCTTCCTCGCCCATCATCTCCTCGCCTACGTCGAAATGCTCGATCGCGATGTCCAACGCTTCCGCGATAGCTTCGATCGCGTCAACGTTTGCCCTCTCGGCTCCGGTGCCATCGCAGGCTCAACCGTTCCACTCGACCGCGACTTCGTGGCTTCCTACCTGCACTTCACGGACATCAAAGGCCACACCGCCCTCACCCAGAACTCCATGGACGCCGTCTCAGACCGCGATTTCATGATCGAATTCGCCTCCCATGCCGCCCTCCTCGCCGTCCATCTCTCGCGCCTCTCCGAAGACCTCATCCTCTGGGCCAGCACCGAGTTCGGCTTCATCCGAATCTCCGACGCCTACACCACAGGCTCCTCCCTCATGCCCCAAAAGAAAAACCCCGACGTCGCCGAGTTAACCCGCGGCAAATCGGGCCGTGTCATTGGCAATCTCGTCGCCCTGCTCACCCTCGTAAAAGGGCTGCCCATGACCTACAATCGCGATCTCCAAGAGGATAAAGAAAGGGTTTTCGATACCGCCGATACGGTCCGCATCTGCGTCCGGCTCATGACCGGAATGATGTCTGGGCTCACCATAAACGAAGCCGCGTGCGCCAAAGCCGCCTCCGACCCCCTTCTGCTCGCCACCGACCTTGCCGATTATTTGGTGCTCAAAGGCCTCCCGTTCCGCCAGGCTCACCATGTCGTCGGAGCCGTCGTCGCCTATTCCGAGAAATCAGAAAAGCCGCTCAACCAGCTCTCGCACGAAGAGTTCAAGCAGTTCGACCCGCACTTCGAACCCGATGTTCTTAAGGTCTTCAACCTCCAAGCTGCGCTGGATAAACGAAACCTCGTCGGAGCCCCAGGCACTAAAGAAGTAGCCAATCAACTCAAGCGTTGGCGCAAAAAGCTCCAGGACGCTGCCGAGTAGGCCTTCTCTGGAATGGAATGCTCACAGCCCCTCAGTCGGTCTGGCTCCAAGCGCTCCTCAAACGCGTCTCGCGCTCGTTCTTCCTCACGCTCCAGGTCCTCCCCACTCGGGTGCGGCCTCAAATCGGGCTCGCCTACTTGCTCGCCCGAGCGAGCGATACGATCGCCGACACCGATTGCCTGCCCGTGGCGGAACGCCTCCATGCCCTGCACGCCCTCGGCGCCCGCATATCCGGCTCAGACCTCTCTGCGCTCAACTTGGCACCGCTCACCCAGGCGCAAGGCGACGAAGCCGAACAGGCCCTGCTGTGTCAGGTGGATCAAGCCATCGCTCTCCTCAATTCCACCGCTCCTCCAGACCGAACCTCGATCCAATCCGTTCTCCACACCATCATGAGTGGACAAACTCTCGATCTCCAAAGGTTCTCCACCGCCTCCAAATCTCAAGTCGTCGCCCTTAACTCCAGCGACGATCTTCACGACTACACTTACCGCGTCGCAGGGTGCGTCGGCGAATTCTGGACCGAGATCTGCCTCCGCCACCTCACGCCACAATTCTCAGGCAATTCATCCCAACTGCTCGAGAACGGCGTACGCTTTGGCAAAGGCCTGCAATTAGTCAACATTCTGCGCGACCTCCCCAAGGACCTCGCCCAAGGCCGGTGTTACTTGCCAACCGATGCCCTGCTTCAGCACGGTCTACAACCCGCCGATCTCCTCAACCCAGCCTCCGCTGCCAAACTCGAACCGCTCTTCCGAGTCTGGCATAACCACGCCTTCAACCACCTCCTAGCCGGATGGGCCTATACACTTGCCCTGCCTCAGTCCTGGATCCGCGTCCGCCTCGCCTGCGCCTGGCCCGTGCTCATCGGCTTCAAAACCCTCAACCTCCTGCGATCCGGCCCCAACCTCGACCCGCACAAACGTCCTAAAGTGACTCGCTCTGAAGTCCGCAAAATCCTCCTGAAATCCATCCTCGCCCTCCCCTTCTCGCGCTCCTGGGAGAACCTAGCCCCTTCGCACCCTCATCCCTCACCCAAAATCTAAACACCTGCATCCCGATAGAGCCTTGCGTCAAAACTCTTCTGAATGGTTACGGCTAAAAGCTGCGGCTCGTCATCCCCGAATCGCCCCACTTCCCCGGGTCAAGGCTGCGCCGTCCTCCGATCAACCTCGTCGTGCCGCCGAAAGGATCGAATTGCGAGAAACATCGCGACAATCACCAGAACGGCGCTCCAATAGAAGGCAACTCCAGGCACCTTCACCGGCGCTCGGTCCGAAACAAAATAGCCAAACAACCCCGTGGCCATCGGCGGCCCCATGATGCCCGCCACACTCGAAAGGCTGGTCAACGCCCCCTGAACAGCCCCCTGCTCGTTCGCGTCCACGCCCCGCGAGATCAACCCCTGCAACGCCGGCCCCGTCACCCCTGAAATCGAACCCATCACCAAGATCACAAACACCATCCACCCCTCCGTCGCCAGCCCATACCCAGCATACGTTACAGCCGCTACAACCAGTCCATACGTAACGCTCCGGCGCTCCCCAAACCTCGGGATGATGATCCGCGTAAGCCCACCTTGCACGATAGCAGCCATCACCCCCACCACCGCCAACGACAACCCGGTCTGCTTCACCGTCCATTGATATCGGAACCCCGTGTAAAGCACCCATGTGCTCGGCAACACCTGGTGCGCCAAAACAATCAGGAAAAAGGAACTGGCCAGTCCAAATGCCATCCGGTGCCGATGCAACGCCATCAACGCACCCGCCGGGTTGGACCGCCCCCAACTGAACTCTCGCCGGTTCTCCGACGCCAACGATTCCGGCAACAAAAACCAGCCATACAAACAATTCAGCAAGGTCAACCCTCCCGCCACCAAGAACGGCACCCGCAACCCCACGTTCCCCAATAATCCGCCCAACGCAGGTCCCGCAATAAATCCCAACCCAAACGCCGCCCCAATCAACCCGAAGTTCGCCGCACGTTTCTCCGGCGGACTCACATCCGCAATGTAAGCGGTCGCCGCCGCAAAGTTCGCCCCGGTGATCCCCGCGATAATCCGCCCCGCAAAAAACCAACCCAGGTTCGGTGCAAACGCCAAGAGAAAATAATCCAACCCCGAGCCCAACAGCGAACCGAGTATCACAGGACGCCGACCATAACGGTCCGACAAACTACCCAACAGCGGCGCAAACAAAAACTGCATCAACGAGTAGAGCGAGGCCAGCAAACCAAAGGTGTGCGACGCCGCTTCCACGCTCCCGCCCTGAAACTGCTCCACCAGCTTCGGCAGGATCGGAATAATCAAACCAATCCCCAGAATATCCAGGAACAGGGTCACAAATATAAAACCGAGTGCGGGTTTTCGTGCAGCCACAGTCCCAGCATTAGAGGCAATCCATCCCCTCCATGCAAGTTCCCTCCGCCCTACCTCCATTTCTGTCCCAAAATCACCCCCAATCTTGCTTTCCAACTCCGATTCCAGCAGTGTCTCACCCCATGCTCAGTCTCGAAAGATTCTCGTTCGGCGTCGGCGACCGATTCGCGCACCAGGCCAAAGCACAGCTCCAAGCCTTCTTGAAGCTCGAATCCCAAGGCGTCCTCGTCGCTCCCGTCTGGAACAAATCCAATCGCGAACATACCTTCATCGGCTCCGAACCCCAGAACGTGCTCGACGCCGCCCGCAGCGCTGTCGAATCCGTAGGCTGGAAACACGGTTGGCACGTGGATGCCGATCACATCCGCCTCCAAACCGTCGATCGCTTCCTCAATTGCTCCGATTTCTTTACCATCGACGTCGCCGATAGCATCGGACTCCAAGCCACCCGCAACGAGGTCACCGCGTTTATCCAGAGGCACCCCGAACTCATCGGCGAAATCCCCATCGCCGGCATCGCCGAACCGCTCCAGATTAGCCGGGCCAGCCTGGCTCGCATCGCCGGACAATACCTACTCGCCGCTCGCGAAGCAGGCGATATCCATCGTCACATCGCTCTCAAAAAGGGCGGGGCCGAAAACTTCATAGCCGAGGTTTCCATGGACGAAACCGACCAACCGCAAACACCCCCCACGCTCCTGGTCATCCTCGCCATGCTCGCCGATCAAGGCGTCCGCGTTCAAACCATCGCCCCGAAATTCACCGGCCGATTCAATAAAGGAGTGGATTACGTCGGCGACCTCGCTCAGTTCGAAAAGGAGTTCAACGACGATCTCGCCGTTCTCCAACACGCAACCAAACGCTACAATCTACCTCAGAACCTGAAACTCAGCGTCCACAGCGGAAGCGATAAATTCTCGCTCTACCCGATCATCCGCAAGGCCATCGCCGCCTCCGGGGCCGGACTCCATCTCAAAACAGCAGGCACCACCTGGCTCGAAGAAATCATCGGCCTCGCCGAAGCCGGCGGAGAGGGCCTCGCTCTCGCTCAGGAACTCTACAGCCTCGCCCTCTCCCACATCGATGATCTCTGCGGCCCCTACGCCACCGTGATCGATATCAATCGTTCCAAACTCCCGCCCGCCGCCACCGTCTCCGCTTGGTCCGGAAAAGATCTCGCCGACGCCATCCGCCATATCCCTTCAAATCCCGCGTTCAATCCGCATATCCGCCAACTCCTCCACGTGGCCTTCAAGCTCGCCGCCAAAAAGGGATCCGCCTACCTCGACCTGCTCAAAGCCAACGAGTCCGTCGTCGCTCGTAATGTCACCGAAAACATCTACGATCGTCACATGGTCCCGCTCTTTCTCGCCTAAATCCCCTATCTCCCCCGCCCGCTCCGTAACCGAGCGCTCATCTTGATTACTATGAAGACCCGCCCCCTGGGAAATACAGGACTCCATCTCCCCATCCTCAGCTTCGGTGCCAGCTCCCTCGGCCAAGAGTTCCGAAGCGTCAAACTAGACGACGCACTCCAAAGCGTCCGCACGGCGCTCGACTCCGGGCTCAACTTCATCGATACCTCTCCCTTCTACGGCCGCGGCATGAGCGAAGTCCTGCTCGGCATCGCGCTTCGGGGCGTCCCACGCGATCATTACACCCTCTGCTCCAAACTCGGTCGCTACGACCTCCAGCACTTCGATTTCTCTGCCAAACGGGTCGCCGAAAGCGTCGACGTATCGCTTCACCGACTCGGCACCGACCACCTCGATATCATTCTCTGCCACGATATCGAGTTCGTCCCCATGCAACAGATCGTCGATGAAACCCTCCCAGCGCTCAGAAAGATTCGGGACTCCGGCAAGGTCCGTTTCATCGGCTTTAGTGGCTATCCGCAAAAGATCTTTCGCTTCATCTGCGATCAGACCCATGTCGACTGCGTCCTGAGCTACAATCAATACACACTACAGAACACGCGGTTTGCCGATGAATCGATCCCCTATCTCAAATCCAAAGGGATTGGCATCATGAACGCCGGACCGTTCAGCGCTCGACTGCTCACCAACGCCCCGCTGCCTGCTTGGCTCAAAGAGCCCGAGGACGTCAAATCCGCAGCACGCGCCGCCGCCGCTTTATGCGCCAAACGAGGCGTCGATATCGCAAAGCTCGCGCTCCAGTTCTCCCTCGCCAACGAAGACATAACCACCACCGTCAGTGGCAGCGCCAATCCCGTAAATATCCAAAACTGGGCGCGATGGGCCGCTGAGCCGATCGACCATACCCTCCTGTCCGAGGTTCAAGCCATCTTCAACCCAGTCAAAAACATCGGCCATCAAGAAGGTCTGCCCGAAAACAACTAGCATCTGCTCGGTCACTCACCCTTTACTTCCCTAGCGCCCTCCCCATCGCACCCTCATCATGAAGGCGATCCAACTCGAGAAACCTCAGGTTCTAAACATCATCGACACCCCGCACCCCGAGGCACCCTCGGAAGGCCAAGCGCTCGTGCGCGTTCACTCCGTCGGAATCTGCGGCACCGACTACGGTGGTTACCTAGGCAAGATGCCCTTCTTCAGCTACCCCCGAATCCCCGGTCACGAACTCGGCGTCGAGGTCGTCGCCCTCGGCAAAGACGTCTCCCACGTCCGAATCGGTGACCACGCCTCCGTTGAGCCCTATATCAATTGCCAAGCGTGTTACTCCTGCCGTCGAGGACATTCCAACTGCTGCGAGAACCACCAAACACTTGGCGTGCATTGCGACGGCGGCTTGCGTCCGTTGTTCCTCGTTCCCGCCCGCAAATTACACGTCTCCAACACCCTCGCCTTCGATCAACTCGCCCTCGTCGAAACCCTCGCTATTGGCTGTCACGCCGTCAATCGCTGCGCCCCTCAACCCGGTGAAAACGTCCTCGTCCTCGGGGCCGGTCCCATCGGGCTCTCCGTCATCGAATTCGCTCGGCTCGCCGGCGCACGCGTCATCGTCCTCGATCTTAACGAACAACGGCTCCGCTTTGTCCGCGACTCCATGGGTATCCCCGATACCATCGTCGGCGGCCCCCAAGCGCTCGAAAAACTCCAAAGCCTCACCCAAGGACAGCTGGCCGATGTCGTCATCGATGCCACCGGCCACAACGAGTCGATGAGCCGTTGCCTCGAATACGCCACGTTCAAAGGCCGCATCGTCTACGTCGGTATCACCACTCAAGAGCTCCACTTCCCCCACGCCCCCATCATGCACCGACGGGAACTCACCCTCATGGCCTCTCGTAATGCGCTGCCCGAAGATTTCAAACGGATCATCCAATTGATCGAGCAAGGACGTCTCGACACCCGCCCCTGGCTGACCCACCGCGCCGCCTTCGACGATCTCCCCTCCATCTTCCCATCCTGGTTAAACCCCCAGGCCGGAGTGATCAAAGCCGTGGTCGAAATGCCCATCCCCTGAGGGTTCAGTCATTGCCTCGATCATTGTCGTTGTCATTTGAGGCAATTTTTGATAAGGATCTCCAACATACAACGGCTTACGTCTATGCAAGGATCCCAAATGTTCCGCTCGCGTCACACTCTCACAAACCTCGCCCGCATCGTGGCCTCAATCATGGCGTGCGCCTCCGCATCCCACCACGCCCTGGCCCAAGACGCGACCGTGCTCACTGTTGAAGGCAAACAGGTCGAATCTCTTTCCCCAGGCAGCACCACCTGGAAAGCCGCAGCACCCAACGCCATCCTCAAGAGCAAGGATGTCTTCCGCACCGGTTTCAAAAGCCGTGCCACCCTGCGCTACTCCGATCAAAGCGTCGTCCGCATTGATCAACTCACCACTCTCGAAATCGAGCCTCCGGGCGGCGACAAAAAGCAGTCCGTGCTCAATCTCAAAGCCGGTGCCGCCTACCTCTTCAACCGCGATCAGCCCACAAAGATCGACTTCAAAACCCCTGTCGCCTCCGGAGCCATCCGCGGCACCGAGTTCAATCTCCAAGTCGCCGAAGACGGTCGCACCGTCGTCACCCTGCTCGATGGTGAAGTCGATATCAACAACGAGCTCGGTTCCGTCAACCTGAAGAGCGGTGAACAGGGCACGGTCGAGAAGGGCAAGGCTCCCACCAAAACCGCCGTCCTCGACGCCATTAACATCATCCAGTGGTCGCTCTATTACCCCGGCGTCATCCAGCTGAGCGATATCAATCTCCCCGCCGATTCCCAGTCCGCCCTCACCGATTCCATTGCCGCCTACAAAGCCGGCGACCTCCTCCAAGCCTCGGCCAAATATCCAGAAAATCGTCAACCCGCCAATGACGCTGAACGGATCTACTCCGCAGCGGTCCTCCTCGCCGTGGGCCAAGTGCCGCAAGCCGAACTGCAAATCGCGGGCGTCAATCACGCGCTCGCCGGGGCCCTCAAAGAGGTCATCGCTGCCGTCAAAAATCAAAACTACGAACGCGCCTCCGCCTCCACGCTCGCCTCTGAGTTCCTTGCCGAATCCTACCTCCATCAGTCCAAAGGCAAACTGACCGAAGCCCTCAAAGCCGCTCGAAGCGCCGCCGACAAAGCACCCGATTTCGGCTTCGCTTGGGCGCGCGTCGCCGAACTCGAGTTCAGTTTCGGCCGCACCCACGCCGCCGAAACCGCGCTGACCAAAGCCCTTGCCGCCTCCCCGCGCAATGCCCAAGCCATCGCCCTCAAAGGCTTCATTCTCGCAGCCCATAACCACACCGCCGACGCCATCGCCCAATTCGATCAGGCGATCGCCATCGACGGCGCTCTCGGTAACGCCTGGCTCGGCCGCGGTCTTTGCCTCATCCGCCAAGGCAAATCCAAGGAGGGCCGACAAGACATCCAAACAGCCGCCAGTCTCGAACCGAACCGCTCGGTTCTCCGCAGTTACCTCGGCAAAGCCTTCGGAAACGAGCACGATTCGAATCGCGCCCGACGCGAACTCGACCTCGCCAAGAAGCTCGATGCCAACGACCCGACTTCCTGGCTCTACTCCGCCCTCCAAAACCAGCAGGACAACCGGCTCAACGACGCCGTAACCGATCTCGAAAAATCCCAAGAGCTCAACGATAACCGTCGAATCTATCGCTCCAAGCTGCTGCTCGACCAAGACCGTGCTGTCCGCGGCGCTAACTTGGCAGCCATCTACCGCGATAACGGCATGACCGATTGGAGCGTCCGCGAAGCGTCCAAGGCCGTCAACGCCGACCCCGCAAACGCCTCCGCTCACCTCTTCCTCGCCAACAGCTACGACGCCCTCCGCGACCCGCGACAGATCAATCTCCGCTACGACACCCCCTGGCTCAGCGAGCTCCTCCTCGCTAACCTGCTCTCCCCGGTGGGCTCAGGTTCGCTCTCTCAAAACGTGTCCCAACAAGAGTATTCCAAACTATTCGATGGCAATCGCATAGGCCTCAGCTCCTCCACCGAATACTTTAGTGGAGGCAACTGGGTGCAAACCGCTTCTCAGTTCGGCAACTACAACGACATCGGCTACGCTCTCGATGCGCATTACCGAACCGATGCCGGCCAACGCCCCAACAACGACATCGAGACCACCACCTTCACCGCGAAAGTAAAATACGCCCTTTCAGCGCAAGATACGTTGCTCGTCCAAGGGATCTATTACGACGCAGATGCTGGCGACGTGAACCAGTACTACAACCAAGCGTCGGCCAGCCCAACGTTTCGTCTGAAAGAACGCCAGGAACCCAATGTGTTCGTTGGCTACAACCATGAATGGAACCCCAACAA
>Ga0172367_10004758_pt1 | contig 16726 bp, 17 predicted proteins | sample Lak10m_FD_114542 | JGI IMG/M metagenome (GOLD analysis project Ga0172367, IMG submission 114542) | Freshwater microbial communities from Kabuno Bay, South-Kivu, Congo - kab_022012_10m | ecosystem: Environmental > Aquatic > Freshwater > Lake | place: Democratic Republic of the Congo: South-Kivu...
CGACCGCACCACCTGGATGGCCTCCTCGAACCGCGTCACCCGCGGCCCCGGCGCCGGAAGCTCGAACCCGTATGCCGCGTGCTCGTTCTCCTGCCAGCCGGCACCGAGCCCGAGCACCACGCGCCCGCCTGCGATGTGCGAGGCAGTGACCGCGCGCTTCGCCAACAACACTGGATGGTGGATGGTGACGGGGGAGACCATCGACACCAGACGCACCCGCGGCACGAGCGCGCCGATCGCCGTGAGCACCGTCCAGCACTCGAGTGCGTCGCCGTCGTCGGGCGACGTGGACGGCCGGAACGGCATCAGGTGGTCGGCATACCAGAACCCGTCGAATCCCGACTGCTCGGCCCACGTGGCGAGCGCCAGGGTCTCGGCCCAGGAACGGTCGTAGGAGGGCCAGACCGAGAACTTCACGGCCGGTACACCACGAACACCTTGCGAAGGGTCTCGTGCACCGTCCACACGCCCTTCCAACCGATCGGGAAGATGCAACTCGACCCCTCGGTCAGCTCGACAGGCTCGCCGCCGTCCTCGTGCACCGTCATCCGGCCCTTCAACACGTAGATGACCTCGCCGCGGGTGGTGAACTCCCAGCGGCTGGCGCCCGGCTCGCACTCCCACGTGCCCGAGGTGATCTTCTCGATGTCGAGGAACACCTTGGCGCGGGTGAGGATCTCCGCCCCGTCGAGTGGTTCGGCCGACGGTTGACCGAGGGACTTCTCGGCGAGGTCGGCGGCGGGGATTTCGAGGGCACGGAAGCTGATCGTCACGTCGCCGACTCTACGCTCTTGGCGATGAGCGACAACCTCTGGGAGACCCATGCCGAATGGTGGATCGACGGCTTCACCGATGGCGCCGATCCCGAGTACGAGGAGCAGATCCTCCCGTTGGCGGCCCGCGAGCTGTCGGGCGCCACGAAGGTGCTCGACGTCGGGTGCGGCGACGGCCAGGTGAGCCGCCTCGCCGCGCGCCTGGGGGCCGAAGTCATCGGCATCGACCCGACCTGGAACTGCGTGCGCGTCGCCGGTGAGCGCGGCACCGTGGTCGCCCGAGCCGGCGCCGCAGGCCTCCCGTTCGCCGATGCGTCGTTCGACGCCGTGGTCGCCTGCCTGGTGTTCGAGCACATCCGCGATGTCGACGACGCCATCGCCGAGGTGTCGCGCGTGCTGCAACCCGGTGGTCGGTTCTGTTTCTTCCTCAACCATCCGCTGCTGCAGACCCCCAACAGCGGCTGGATCGACGACCAGTTCCTCGACCCGCCCGAGCAGTACTGGCGCATCGGTGAGTACCTGGTGGAGAACGAGACCATCGAGGAAGTGGAGAAGGACGTGTTCATCCCGTTCATCCACCGTCCACTCAGCCGCTATGTGAACGCCCTCTCCGCCAACGGCCTACTGCTGGAGCGCATGGAGGAACCGGCGCCGCCGGCGGGGTTCCTGGCCAAGGCGGAGGAGTACCTCGCGGCGAGCACCATCCCGCGACTGCTCTATCTCCGCACGCGCAAGGTGTAGGCGCATACAGTCTTCGGCGTGGCCGACATCCTGCTCATCACCGGCATGTCCGGCGCCGGCCGGTCCGGTGCCGCGGCAGTGCTGGAGGACCTCGGCTGGTACGTCATCGACAACCTGCCGACCTCGCTGGTCGACACCATCGTCGAGTTGGTGAGCAAGCCGGGGAGCGGCATCGACAAGCTCGCGCTCGTGGCCGGGCGGCAGCATCTCGAGCTGCTGCCGAAGGTCTCGCAACTGCGTGCCGACGGCCACCGCGTGCGGCTGTTGTTCCTTGATGCGGCCGATGCCGCATTGGTGAAGCGGTACGACGCCACACGGCGCAAGCATCCGCTCGACGGCGAGGCCGCCGGACTGGTGGAGGCCATCGTGCTCGAGCGCCAGTTGCTCGAACCGGTGAAGACCGCCGCCGATCTGGTGATCGACACCACCGAGATGAACGTCCACCAGCTGAAGTCGAAGCTGCTGGCAGCGTTCGACGAGGGCATCGACGATCACCGTCTGCAGCTCGCCGTCGAGAGCTTCGGCTTCAAGCACGGCCTCCCCATCGACGCCGACATCGTGATGGACGTCCGCTTCCTGCCGAACCCGCACTGGGACGATGCGTTGCGGCCGCTCACCGGCCACGACCCGGCGGTGCGCGACTTCGTGCTCGAGCGTGCCCAGGCGAACGACTTCCTCGATCGCTTCGAAGGGCTGATGCTCTCGTTGCTGCCTGCCTACGAGACCGAGGGGAAGAGCTACCTCACCGTGGCCATCGGCTGCACCGGTGGGCGCCATCGAAGTGTCGCCGTCGCCGAGGAGTTGTCGCAGCGGTTGCGCGATCGTGGCTACGCCGTGCGCACCGGCCACCGAGATCTGAGCCGCTGAGCACGTACGGAGTAGGCTCGGCTGCGAAAGCCTCCTGAGTGAAAGGACGCAGCCATGACGGTTCGCGTGGGTATCAACGGTTTCGGTCGCATCGGGCGCAACTTCTTCCGCGCCGTGAAGGAGCGGGGTGCCGACATCGACATCGTCGCGGTGAACGACCTCGGTTCGCTCGATCAGATGGCACACCTGCTGAAGTACGACTCGGTGCTCGGCGTGCTGCCGCAGACCATCAAGGCGTCGAAGGGTGGCATCAGCGTCGACGGCGACGAGCTGCTCGTGCTCAGCGAGCGCGACCCGAAGAACCTGCCGTGGGGCGACCTCGGCGTCGACGTGGTCATCGAGAGCACCGGCATCTTCACCAAGCGCGACACCGCTGCCTACCACCTCGAGGGTGGCGCCCCCCTCGTCATCGTCTCGGCCCCGTGCGACGGCGCCGACGCCACGTTCGTCTACGGCGTGAACCACAAGGACTTCGACTTCAAGACCCAGAAGGTCATCTCCAACGCGAGCTGCACCACGAACTGCTTCGTCCCCATCGTGAAGGTGCTCGACGACGCGTTCGGTGTGGAGCAGGGCCTGATGCAGACCGTGCACGCCTACACCGGCGACCAGCAGCTCGTCGACGGACCGCACAAGGACCTCCGCCGTGCCCGCGGCGCTGCCATCAACATCGTGCCCACCAGCACGGGTGCTGCTCGCGCCACGTCGCTGGTGCTCGCATCGATGAAGGGCAAGCTCGACGGCACTTCACTGCGCGTGCCCGTGCCCACCGGCTCGGTCGTCGACTTCACCGCCATCCTGAAGAAGGAGGCGTCGGTCGCCGAGATCAACGCCGCGATGAAGAAGGCCGCGAAGGGCTCGCTGAAGGGCATCCTCGAGTACACCGAGGACCCCATCGTCTCCAGCGACATCCAGGGCAACCCGCACAGCAGCATCTTCGATGCCGGCCTCACCATGGCGATGGGCAAGATGGTGAAGGTGCTCTCGTGGTACGACAACGAGTGGGGCTACTCGAACCGCCTCGTCGACACCACGCTCTACGCCGGCGCCAAGGCCGCCAAGCGCCCGAAGAAGTGAGCCGAGCATGAGCCGCATCCCCACGCTCGCCGACCTCGGCGACGTGCGCGGCAAGCGGGTGCTGGTCCGCACCGATTTCAACGTTCCCATGGAGAACGGTGCGATCACCGACGACTTCCGCATCCGCGCCGCGCTGCCCACCATCAACTGGCTCACCGAGCGCGGTGCGCAGGTGGTCACCTGCTCGCACCTCGGTCGGCCGAAGGGCCAGCCGAACCCGAAGTACTCGATGGACCCGGTGCGCGCTCGCCTCGCCGAGCTCGCGCCGGGTGTCGAACTGCTCGAGAACCTCCGTTTCGACGCGGGGGAGGAGGGCAACGATCCGGCGTTCGTGGCCCAGCTCGTCGAGGGCATCGACATGTACGTCGACGACGCGTTCGGCGCATGCCACCGTGCGCACGCCAGCATCGTCGGTCCGCCGCGCACGCTGCCGAGTGCGATGGGGCTGCTGCTGCAGAAGGAGGTCGAGGTGCTCCTCGGTCTCCGCGACGACCCGAAGCACCCGTTCGTCGCGGTGCTCGGCGGTTCGAAGATCAGCGACAAGCTCGGCGTGGTCGAGGCGCTGTTGAAGGTGGTCGACTCGTTGGTGGTGGGTGGCGCGATGTGCTTCACCTTCCTCGCCGCGCAGGGCAACCCGATCGGCGATTCGTTGTTCGAGCCCGATCAGGTCGACACGTGCCGTCGCCTGCTCGAGCAGTCGGCGGCGAGCGGCAAGACCATCCACCTTCCGGAGGACATCGTCGGCGTCGATGCGCAGGGCAACTTCGCCACCTTCGGCACCCGTCTGCCGGAGGGTGCGAAGGGGTTCGACATCGGCCCCGGCAGCGCCGCCGCGTTCAGCGACGTCATCATGGACGCTCGGACCGTGTTCTGGAACGGCCCGATGGGCATGTTCGAAGATCCCCGCTTCGAGGCGGGCACGCGCACCGTCGCCCAGGCGATGGCCGACACGAAGGCGTTCACCGTCGTCGGCGGCGGCGACAGCGCGGCTGCGCTGGCGCAGTTCCACCTCGACGACGAGGTGTCGCACGTCAGCACCGGCGGCGGCGCGTCGCTGGAACTCCTCGAGCTGGGCGACCTGCCCGGCCTCGCTGCACTCAGGAGCGCACCGAATGCGTAAGCCACTCATCTCCGGCAACTGGAAGATGAACCTCAACCACTTCGAGGCCATCCAGATCGTGCAGAAGCTCGCCTACCTCGTGGGCAAGGACGAGCTCGAGGTGGTCGACGTGAGCATCCATCCGCCGTTCACCGACGTGCGCAGCGTGCAGACGCTGATCGACACCGACAAGCTCGGCTACGCGCTCGGCGCGCAGCACTGCCACTGGGAGGACAAGGGCGCGTTCACCGGCGAGGTGTCGCCGGTGTTCCTGGCCAAGCTCGGCGTGCACTACGTCATCTGTGGGCACAGCGAACGGCGCGAGCTGTTCGGCGAGACCGACGAGATGGTGAACAAGAAGGTGGCCGCGATCCAGCAGCACGGGATGACACCCATCATGTGCGTGGGGGAGACCCTCGAGGAACGCGAGGCGGGGCAGACCGAGGCGAAGGTGCTCGGCCAGGTTCGCGCCGGGCTCGCCGGCCGGAAGCCCGAGCAGATCGGATCGCTCGTCATCGCCTACGAACCCATCTGGGCCATCGGTACCGGTCGCACGGCGACGGCCGACGATGCGCAGCAGATGTGCGCCGCGATCCGCGCCTGTGTCGCCGAACTGGCGGGTGCCGAGGCGGCCGAGTCGGTGCGCGTGCAGTACGGCGGCAGCGTGAAGGCCGGCACCGTCGCCGAGCTCATCGCGCAGCCCGACGTCGACGGCGCGCTCGTCGGCGGGGCCAGTCTCGACGCCGACGAGTTCGCCAAGATCTGCAAGCTCGGCGCCTGACCAGGCTGGACATTTCGCCCAGTTGGAACGTCTGATCCACGTTCCCGAAATTCGGGAACGGTGCCTACCGATCGGTAACGAGAGGTGCTAGCTTTGCCCCGCCTGTACCGATCGGGGAGGACGGTACTGGCGTAGGTGGCGCTCCCGCTCCACCAAATCACCTCCCTCCACTCACACCAGGAGGACCATTCACGTGAGGACTAGCAAAGGCAGCAAGATTGCTGCTCTCGCGGTCGGTCTCTCGCTGATCGTCGCCGCTTGCGGCGACGACAAGGACGCGAGCAGCACCACCGCAGGTTCCGAGACCACGGCCGGTTCCGAGACCACTGCAGGTTCGGAGACCACCGCCGGTTCGGAGACCACGGCAGGCGAAGGCGGCGAAGCCGCCATGCGCATCACCTACGACATCGCTGAGGAAGCGGTGTGGGACGACGGTTCGCCCATCACGGCCGACGACTTCGTCTGCACCTACGACGCGATCATGAACACCGTCGGTTCGCTGAGCACGGTCGGTTACGACCAGATCCTCACCGTCGCCGCCGGCGAGTCGGAGAAGCAGGTCGTGGTCGAGTTCAAGACCGTGTACGCCCCGTACCGTGGTCTGTTCAGCGGCCTCATCAAGAAGGCTGCCGTCGCCGACTGCAACGACATCTCGGGCGATTTCCAGACCGAGTTCACCTTCTCGAACCGTCCCTACAAGCTCGAGTCGTGGGACGAGACCCAGGCCATCCTGGTCCCCAACGAGAACTACTGGGGCGAGGACAAGGCCGTGTCGCCGAAGGTCGTCATGGTGCCGAAGGCCGACCAGGAGACCGAGATCGCCTCGCTGCTCGCCAGCGAAGTCGACTTCATCTACCCGCAGTACAGCCCCGAGACGGCCGACGCCGTTGCCGGTGACGCCAACGTGAAGGTGTCCATCCAGTTCGGTGGCGACTACGAGGGTCTGTACTTCCAGCAGCAGGAAGGCCCGTTCGCCGACCCGATCTTCCGTCAGGCGTTCGCGCAGTCGATCGACATCGACTCGATGATGGAGCAGATCTACTCGCCCATCGTCGAGGGTGCCGAGCAGCTCACCTGCGGTCCCATCGTGCCGGGTCGCTACTGCGACGAGACCACGTTCCAGGACACCTACGACCCCGAGGCCGCTGCGGCGCTCCTCGAGGAGAACGGCTGGGCCAAGGACGGCTCGGGCTTCTGGGCCAAGGACGGCGAGACGCCGGAGATCCGTTGGATGATCAACACGGGCAACACCCGTCGTGAGGGCGCCCAGGCGTTCCTCATCCCGCTGATGCAGGCTGCCGGCTTCAACGTCGTCGCCGACAACTGCGAGGCCGAGTGCGTGTTCCAGCAGCGTCTGCCAAGCCTCGACTACGACCTCGGCATGTACATCAGCACCGCTCCGCCGGACCCGCAGTACCTGACCTCGAGCTTCGCTTGCGATCAGATCCCGACCGAGGAGAACAACTTCGCTGGCCAGAACAGCCAGGGTTGGTGCAACGAGGAGGCCACTGACCTCCTGTACAAGGCTGACGCCACCGTCGATCTCGACGAGCGCGCCGGCTACATCAAGGACGCCATCAAGCTGATGCGCGAAGACTGGGTCATGATCCCCACCTTCCAGTTCCCCAAGTCCGGTCTGTACCGCACCGACAAGGTCGGCGGCCCGGTCGAGGACGAGCTCAACAACTACGCGGCGTTCATCAACTTCCACCAGTGGACTGATGTCGACGGTGACGGCCAGATCGTCATCGGTGCCGAGCAGTGGCCGGGTTGCCTCAACCCGATCACCGAGTGCGCCAACTCCAGCTGGTACGTGTGGACGATCTCGTTCCCGCTCCAGATGGGTGTGTACGACACCACCAACGACGGTGACTATGCGCTCACGCCGATGATGGCGAGCGAGCCCGTGGTCGAGACGCTCTGACGTCACGTCTGAAGTAAGTTTGTAACTCGTGGCAGCGGGGTCGGTCACTTCGACCGACCCCGCTGTCCAGTGAAGGAGGCAGGTTGTGCTGAGGTTCATCGTCCGACGTCTGCTCTGGGCGATCCCGACGCTGTTCATCGTGACGTTCGTGGTCTATTGCGCACTGCGCCTGGCCACGAACCCCCTGGCGAGCTACGCACGCGCGAACCCGCGCATCGCGAAGCAGCCGGAGAAGATGGCGCAGTACATCGAGGAGAACGGTTTGTGGCCCGGTGTCGGTGGCTACATCCGGGGCTATTTCACATGGCTGAAGGGGTTCCTCACGGGGAACTGGCAGGTCAGCATCAAGGGCAGCCGCCCGGTGTGGCCCAACCTCAAGGACGCGCTCATCAACACGCTGCGTCTGGGCATCATGGCCTCGATCGTCGGCATCAGCATCGGCCTCGCGCTGGGCATCTTCGCCGCACTCAAGCCGGGTCGCCTGCGCGACACGGCCGTCAACACCGGTGCACTGATCGGCTTCTCCATCCAGCCGTTCATCAGCGCCGTGCTGCTGCAGCTGTTCTTCGCCGTGCAGTGGGCCAAGTGGTTCGGTGAGCCGCTGCTGCCCACCTCGGGCATGTACCCACCGGGCCACACGGGATTCGACCCCGTGCTGATGCTCAAGTACATGATCCTGCCGGTCATCGTGGTCTCCATCCAGACCGTTGCGGCCTACAGCCGCTACATGCGTGCCTCGCTGCTCGACGTGCTCAACAGCGACTACCTGCGCACGGCACGCGCCAAGGGCATCTCCGAGCGCCGCGTGTTGGTCAAGCACGCGCTGCGCAACGCGATGGTGCCCATCGTCACCCTTGCCGCACTCGATGTCGGCGCCATCGTCGGCGGCCTCATCATCTCCGAGGCCATCTTCGAGTACCCCGGCATGGGCATGTTCTTCCTCACCGCCGAGAGCAACGGCGACTTCCCCGAGCTGATGCCGTGGATGGTCATCGTCACCAGCTCCGTCATCATCTTCAACCTCCTGGCGGACCTCGCGTACGCCTGGCTCGACCCGAGGATCCGCCTTGACTGAGATCATGCGAGATGCCATCAGCGATCCGATCGAACTTCCGGATCCGCACTCGGACGCCAGCATCGGCGTCCTCAAGACATCGATGTCACCGAAGAGGATGGCGCTCAAGCGGTTCGTCAACCACCGCGCGGCGCTCATCTCGGCCATCGTGCTGGTCTGCATCATCATCTTCGTGGCGCTCGCGCCCATCACCACGCGGTACGGCGTGAACGAGACCATCTTCCCGGCCTCCGAGGGTCCGAACCAGAACCTCGCGCCGTTCGACCTCGCGTGGTTCGGCACCGACGGCAACGGCCGCGACCTGTACAGCCGCATCATCTACGGCGCGCAGGTGTCGATGCTGATCGGCCTGTTCACGGCGATCGGCTCGGTGCTGCTCGGCACCCTCGTCGGCGGCCTCGCCGGCTACAAGGGCGGCTGGCTCGACGACATCCTGATGCGCGTCACCGACATCTTCCTCGCCCTGCCGCTGCTCGTGGTGCTCGTCATCGTGCGTGGCATGTTGAAGAACGTCTCGTGGGTGTCCACCCTCATGGGCGACCCCAACTCGGTGCGCTTCCTGGTCATCCTGCTCACCATCATCGGCTGGATGGGTGTGGCCCGACTCATCAGAGGTCAGGTCAAACAGTTGAAGGAGCGAGAGTTCGTCGAGGCAGCGCGTGCCCTCGGCGCCACGTCGAAGCGCATCATGTTCCGCCACCTCCTCCCGAACTCCGTCGGTCAGATCATGGTGGCGCTCACGTTCGCCGTCGTCGGTGCCATCGCCGCCGAGGCCACGCTGAGCTTCTTCGGCTACGGCCCCGACGCCGGATCGGGCATGACCTCGCTCGGCCTGCTCATCCGCGACTCGAAGCGCGCCGTGCCGCCGGGGTACTGGTGGCTCGTCGTGTTCCCCGGCGTGTTCTTCATCATCCTGTCGCTGTGCATCAACTTCATCGGTGACGGCCTCCGCGACGCCGTCGACCCGAAGATGCAGCAGGAGCTGAAGTGACCGACGCAACCCTCTCCATCCGCGATCTGCGGGTCACCTTCAAGACGCTCCTCGGCCCGGTGCAAGCGGTGCGCGGCGTCAGCCTCGACGTCCACCCCGGCGAGGTGCTGGGCGTGGTCGGCGAGTCGGGTTCCGGCAAGTCGGTGTCGTTCCTGTCGATCATGGGCCTGCTCGGCAAGAACGCCGTCATCGAAGGCTCGGCCAAGGTGGGCGACGTCGAGCTCGTCGGCGCCAACCAGAAGGCCATGCGCCGGGTTCGCGGCAGCGAGGTGGCGATGATCTTCCAGGACCCGCTGTCGGCTCTCAACCCGGTGCACCGCGTCGGCGCCCAGGTGGCCGAGATGATCCTGGCCCACCAGCGCGACATGTCGAAGGACGCCGCGGCGAACCGGGCGGTCGAACTGCTCGATCTCGTCGGCATCCCGCAGCCCGAACAGCGTGCTCGTCAGTATGCGCACGAGTTCTCGGGCGGCATGCGTCAGCGCGTGATGATCGCCATGGCCATCGCCAACAACCCGAAGGTGCTCATCGCCGACGAGCCCACCACGGCGCTCGACGTCACGGTGCAGGCACAGATCCTCGAGGTCATCGACCGCATCCGCAAGGAGATGGGCACCGCGGTGGTGCTCATCACCCACGACCTCGGCGTCGTGGCCCGCATGGCCGACCGCGTGCAGGTGATGTACGCGGGTCGCGTCGTCGAGCGGTCCGACGTGCACAACATCTTCCACGAGTCGCGCCACCCGTACACGCGTGGCCTCCTCGGTTCGCAGCCGACACTCGGTCGCGAGCGGCTCACACCCATCCCGGGTGCGCCGCCGAACATGCTGCAGCCCCCGTCGGGCTGTGCGTTCCGTGCCCGCTGTGTCCACGCCGCGCCGCAGTGCGCCGGCGATCTGCCCGAACTCGTGCAGGTGGGGCTCACCGAGTCCGCCTGCGTGCGTGCCAACGAACTGGAGGCGCTCGTATGAGCACGCCGGTGGTCGAGGTCAACAACCTCACCAAGGAATTCGTCGTCAAGTCCACCCGTGGTCTCCGCGTCATCAAGCGCACCGTGCACGCGGTGTCCGACGTGAGCCTCACCATCCCCGAGGGCAAGACCGTCGGCCTGGTGGGGGAGAGCGGCTCGGGCAAGACCACGGTGGGTCGCTGCATCCTGCGCCTCATCGAGCCCACCGCGGGTTCGGTGAAGTTCAAGGGCACCGAGTTGCTGGGCATGGAGCAGAACGATCTGCGCAAGTTGCGCCGCAGCATGCAGATCGTGTTCCAGGACCCGTACGCGTCGCTCGACCCGAAGATGACCGTCGGCGCGTCGATCGCGGAGCCGCTCGAGATCCAGAACGTCTCGGGCAACCACCAGGATCGCGTCGCCGAGCTCCTCGAGCTCGTCGGCCTCGCACCCGACCACGCCCGCCGCTTCCCGCACGAGTTCTCGGGTGGTCAGCGCCAGCGTGTCGGTGTGGCACGAGCGCTCGCACTGAACCCGTCGTTCATCGTGCTCGACGAGCCCGTCTCGGCGCTCGACGTGAGCATCCAGGCCGGCGTCGTGAACCTGCTGCAGGACCTCCAGGAGCAGCTCGGCCTGAGCTACCTGTTCATCGCCCACGACCTGTCGGTGGTGCGTCACATCAGCGACACCGTCGCCGTGATGTACCTCGGCAAGATCGTCGAGGTCGGTCCGGCCGAGGATCTGTACCTCGCCAGCGGCCACCCGTACACGAAGGCGTTGCTGTCGGCAGTGCCGCAGGCCGACCCCGTCACCGAGCGCGGCCGCCCGCGCATCATGCTGCAGGGCGAGGTCCCGAGCCCCATCAACCCGCCGTCGGGTTGCCGGTTTCGCACCCGGTGCCCCATCGCGAAGGAGATCTGCGCGGTGGAGGAGCCCGAGCTCAAGGAGCGCGGTCAGGGCCACCCGGTGGCGTGCCACTTCGCCGACACCGTCGCACTCGAGATGCCGAACCCGGCAGCCGTCTGACCGATCAGCCCGATAGGATTCCCCGCCGTGCGCGACCTCATCATGTACGTCACCGTGATCGTCAACATCCTGTCGCTCGTCGGCATGGTGGCAGGCGTCCTCATGCACAGCGGCCGCGGTGGCGGCCTCAGCGACATGTTCGGCGGTGCGGGTACCACGGCCCTCGGCAGCACGGCTGCCGAGCGCAACCTCACCCGCATCACCACGGTGATGGGCATCATCTGGATCGGCACCACGGTCGCCCTGAGTTTCCTGTTGGTGCGCTGACCGCGCACCGGTAGGTTGGGAAACCACCACGTCGGAGTGGCGGAATAGGCAGACGCGCTAGCTTGAGGGGCTAGTGAACGTAAGTTCGTGGGGGTTCAAGTCCCCCCTCCGACACGCAGGGTCCGGTACCGGTTTCGGTGCCGGACCTTTCTCGTAGTCCGACCTCGCTGAAGAGCACGACGATCTCCGGGACTCCGTGCAGCCGGACCTGTAGCCGGTCGGCGTGGATGATGACCGCATCGACCAGCTCGTTGATCAGCTGGCGACGCTGGGCATCGGTTGCTGCGGCCCAGAGGGTGTCGACGTCGAGATTCTGAAGGATTGCGGCGACTCGATCGAACTGAGCGATCAGGTGCCGGCGACCCTCGGCGGCTTGGAGCTGCGCTGCGGCTGCGTCATCGAGCGCCTTGAGCTTGGCAGTGAGGGACCGCTCCTGCTCAGCGAACAGCTCCGCACTGATTCTGTCCTCGTACCAGAGCCGGAGCAGCTTTTCGCGCTGGCGGCGCAGCTTGGCGGCGTCCGCCGCCCGAGTCGGCGCAGCCGCCTTCGGGCCGGCGAACCGCCGGTCGAGCTCGTGCCGTACTGCCTCGATCAGCTGACCATCATGTGACAGTTCACGCATTGCAATCCTGGCCGCGGCATGGAGGCCCTTCGCCGACCGTCCTGGAATCGAGCAGCCAACCCCTCGATGCTTGCACCGGTAGATGCCCTCGTTCCGGCCGTTCGAGTCGATGGCGATCCGCTTGCCGCAGGAGCCACACAGGACTCGCCCCGAGAGCAGGTCTCGGCCGACGCGCACACCCACAGGGTTGCCCTTCTGAGCAGCCTCGAACACCTGAGGTGAGACAAGCGGCTCGTGCACCCCAGGGAACCAGTCGGACCGGAGCCGCGTCTCTCCCAGATAGGCGCGGTTGTGGCACACCTGGCGAACCGTCGAGTACTTCACGCCCGTTAACCGCTCGATCTCGTTGTACGAACGACAGGTCGCTCGGAGCTCGAAGATCCGGCGCACGAGGAATGCATCCTCGTTCGGCTCTAGGTAGCCGTTGATCATGTCGTAACCGGTCGGCGGTCGATTGAGCCACCGTCCCTTGCCGACGATCGCTTGATGGTTGCCCATCTTCACGTTCTCCACGAGCCCCTCGCGGTAGTACTGCGCAAGGACGCCGTGGATGCCCGCTTGCATGCGTCCAGAGGCCGACGTGACATCAACCCGACCCTCGCTCACCGAGTGGAGTGACACGCAGTGCTCATCGAACAGCCGAATGAGCCTGCTCAGGTCGGCGCTGTCACGCGAAAGCCGATCGAGCTTCCACACGATGACATGAGCGACCTCGCCGGCCGTGACCAGCTCGATCAGCTGGCGAATCCCTGGTCGATTGAGGTCCTTGCCCGAGAGGCCCTCGTCGCAGACGAACGTGACGGCTCCGAGGTCGTTACTGATCCCGTGCTGCTGGCAACGGTTCCGCTGTGCCTCGGGGGAGTAGTCCACCTGGTCGTCGGTCGACACTCGGACGTAAGCGATCGTCAGCATCAGTCTCCTCCTCGATCGGTTGGGTCAGCACCATACGCTCTGCGATGTCGGCGAAGATGCGAGCAACGATGTCCCACGAAGGTGCAGCGCTCACGGCTGCCTCCGTTGCCGCTTCTCCGCGACCCGGTCAGCGAAGCGTCGACCGGAAACGGCCTCGTACGCACGCAGCTCCCAATCGGCACCATCCAGGGTGTCGCCGATGTCGGTCGTCCCCATCGGTACCGCCATGCTCGACAGCACGCCAGTAGCGAGCTTGCGAAAGGTCCGCAGCTGGCCCTCGACGATGCCGGCACGGATCCTGGCCGCCGGCGCACAACCCCCAGCGAGCGAAGAGCGCTGAATCAGCTCCCAGCGAGGATCGACCGGCCAGCGTGACCGCGTGTCGTCATTCGTCGGCACACGCAGCGACAGCCACGAGCCAGTTGCGTACGCCCACAGCGATCCGGCCGCGGTCAGCGCATCGGCGGGCGTGTCGACTCCGAGCTCCTTGAGACCCGCTCGACTGAACTCGAACTCGACGCGCAGCACCTTTCGGTCGGGGTCGTAGCGAGGGCCCCAGACATCGGGCCACCAGTCATGGCCCTTGTCGACCATCTCACGAGACTTGTCGTAAATGCGGCAGAGCAGTGCTCCGCCTCGCGCCCCGAACGAGAGCCCCGACATCTCCTCGGCGACTTCCCAGAGGTGCCGGTTCGCCGAGTAGGTGACGAAGTGCGTCCGCTCGTTGGCGTGTACGTCGATGCCCTGCCAGTCGCTGTGCAGATCGAGCCGGCTGACATGCAGATCCCCCTCGAAGCCGATCGCGTCGAGCACGTTCTCCACCCAGAGGACCGTCCCGTCTGGCCCGAGGGCATGAAGGGCAATCGCCGAAGGCTGGACACGGACCGCCGGCAACTTGTCGCTCGGCGTGAAGCCGAACCGAGCAAGCTCGTGGGTCACGCAGTACCGGTACTTCAGCCAGCCGCGCGGCTGCACCTTCACCGGATAGCCACCAAGGTCGGCATCGATCGGAAGATCCACCGCTTCCGCCGCCAGTCGTACTTGCTCGAGGTCATCGAGCAGCAGCGGGGGGGGGGTCCGCCCTTGCGCCGACAGGTACAGCGCGTCGACGCCGGAGCAGAGCTCTACTGTCGAATTTGCGAGTAGAGGTCGAGCTTGCTGGGGTGCCGAACTCGGCATGCTCTCAGCCCTGATCCTTCTCGGCGTCGACCGCGTCATCTGCCAGCGAGCGCCACAGCTTCTCGGGCTCGATCGTGATGCCCGTGAACTTGAACTCGTCAGGGTGCTGGCCGGTGATCATTCGGAACTTCTTGACCTTGCGCCAGATCGTCGACCGATGCATGCCGTAGCGCTCCAGCCCCTCGAAGCCGCCAAGCGAGTGCCACATGACCCAGAACCCCACCATGTCCTCCGTGAGCTTCCGAGCCCACGCTGTCGCCAGTGGTTCGATCGCTGGGCCGGCGACTCGATCGACACCCCGCGCATAGGCGTCCCAGGCGCGGCGAGCGATCCCCTTGCCCTCGGCGCTCTCGCTCGGATCGGACCTGAAGTCAACCATTGAGGTGCAAGCTACTCGCGAGCGTGCGAGTCGTCAACACTCGCATCGTTGCGAGTCGCGCTCCCGCCCTTCGGTTGGGTTCCGCTGTCGCCCTCGGCTCCGCGGCTCGGGTGGAGCCCTGAGAGCGCCGAGCCGGTGCAGGTATGCCTGGGCGTGTTGTCGGCTGGCGCTTTTCCCGGCCTTGGATGCAGTTTGCAGGTGCTGTGTTACAGGGGGCGCACCTGCCAGTCCTACTGCTTCGAGGTCGGGCTCGAGCTCGGCGACGGGCTGGCCGGCCGGCCCCCCGGTGCGGGGCCAGTGGGAGGAGCTGCAAGCTTCGCAACGTCCTTGCTGGAAGATCCGTAACCGCCGCGCTTTTCGAGTGCGGAGGTGCCTGCCTTTGTGTCGGACATCCTCGGCGTCTCTTTCTACGAGTCGATGAACTCCAAATACTCTACTTCCTCCCATCGGATCAGCAGGCCACCCGTCAGTACCTCGGGCTCTCCGTTTTCCAGCTGAAACTCGCCCGAGTCAGGGTCAACACGCACAGCCGCGGCCAGGTACAGGTCCTGAGGCTCCGGGTAGCCGGCGGCATACGAGCGTCTACCGTTGGCTTCCGCGAACGCGCCAGCAAGCCAGATTCCGGACTTAAGCCGTAGTCGGACCCACCCATCGAGGTCATGTTCCTGGAAGAGGAAATCCCACGCCCGAGGCGCCGGATCTGGACCGACCACGATCTTGGACCATGGCCTGCCCCTCTTGGTGCCGCGGCCCACGAAAAGTCCCGCCCCGATGGGGATGGCAACGTAGCCGACCACGACGAGCCAGAGCCACCAGCTCAGCTGTGCCTTCTTGCGAACATTGTCCCACTGGTTGGCCCACAACCAGTACGTGGCAGGGGCGAAGACGGCGTGAAGGATGGCTGACCCGCCAACGAAGCGAAGGAGCCGATCGCTGAGGCCAATGCCCCAACGGCCCGCTTGACGTTCAAAGCTCCACGTATAGAGCGCCCCCGGGATCAGGGCCACAAGAACGACACCAATCCCAACGAACGTGTCAGGCATTACTCGCCACCACCTCGAGACTCATCGACCTCTCCTCCGATTGGCCTTGGGCGCCGAGAGCGTGCCACCCTCTCCAGGAGTTGTGGCGCTGCTTCCTCGTACGTCCGATCCGACTTAATCGCATTGCACATCATGCAGCACGTTGCCAGATTGCCTTTCTCGTCGGTGCCTCCCCGGGATCGTGGAACGATGTGATCCAAGGTTGCGCTTGCCTCAGTCAGAAGATCACCGCAGTATTGGCACTCCCATTGATCACGATCAAAGATCGCAATCCGGAGAGATGGGTCCATGTAGTGGTTTGGCTCACGTGACCTTGATGTTGATCGACTCGACACCAGTTCTCGGACCGCCGAGACTTCGTGGGGCATCCTGACGCGATAGAGGGTGCCGTCTTTCGTCGTTTCGCCGGCCTCGATGAAGCCCAGAACGGAAAGGTGTGCGAGCTTCTCGGAAACGTGTGCGTAACTGCTCCGACCAGAGCGCGTGCCTTGACCTAGCGCACTGAGGATGGAGCGCTTTCCTAGTCTCACGGTTGACTCCCCATTCTCGTCACGGCTGTGCCTTACCAGAAGTAGGTAAAGACTGAACTCGTACGGGGGAAGGATCGGCAGAACGTCATCGACCAGAGTCGAGAGCATGTCGCTTGGCTGTGGAGTCGGGCCTCGATCAGTCACGACGAAACGTTACTTCTCGCGGAACGGTGCGAGGTCGGATGGGAGGTCTAGGGGTACATCGTCCACGAGTCGAGGTAGCCGCGGGCATTGATTGTCGGCTCAGGTGCCGGGTCGGGCGACCCGCCAATGTCCCGTACCGGAATCGGTAGCTCCCCCCTCCGACACCACAGTGTTCAGCCGAGGAACTCCTTGGCGATGCCCACCCAGTAGTCGGTACTGAGCGCGAGCGACTCCACGTCGATGCGCTCGTCGTTCCCGTGGAACCTCGAGCCGAACGACGACAGCGTCATCGACGGCGAGAACATCGCTGCGCCGTAGGCCACCGAGCCCTTCGACCGATAGAACCG
>Ga0172367_10004759_pt1 | contig 16724 bp, 14 predicted proteins | sample Lak10m_FD_114542 | JGI IMG/M metagenome (GOLD analysis project Ga0172367, IMG submission 114542) | Freshwater microbial communities from Kabuno Bay, South-Kivu, Congo - kab_022012_10m | ecosystem: Environmental > Aquatic > Freshwater > Lake | place: Democratic Republic of the Congo: South-Kivu...
CTAAAGTACAATAAAGTATCTTCGCCACACTCCGATAGTTTATCTCGGTGGTTTTGGCTCCCTCGATTTTCTTATGATCTCTCAAACTGTCATGATGACAAATAAGACAAGACCATTCAGGCAACTTGAAATCAACAAATTGTTAGAATGCCAACAAGCCCCGAACCCATAGCTGCTGTAATTTAGCTCAGAACGAACGGCGGTGAGTGCGGGTGTGTCTCCTAACTAATGCCCTAGGCGACGCAAGAAAATAGTACTGCCTAATTTTTAAGTGTTGAGAAATTTTTTATGACAACAGCAATTTCCTATGAAGACGCCCCTGATTTAACTGCTGATGATTATATAGTTATGGGCCTATCAACCTGCTTCATCAAGGAAGATGGGGAGGTTCATCAGGTTGAGATTATAGAACCAATTCCCTCTGCTGCTTTAGAAGCCTTATTAAAAGGTATTCCTACCTCCTATAAGCTAGCTTGTGCAACTACCCTTGGTTCTGTCCTCAATGGTAATACAGCACTTTTACCACAGGGGTTTCCAGATTCGGCTCAATTTGGTGAAGATTTTGTGATGCGGGTGTTTGCTAGTGCTCGCACTTACAAGCGTCGTGAAACCGCAAAATCCCTCATTCCCTTAGGTACAACCTACACTGATTTTCAATATTCTACGGAACGTAAACGGGTACTTAATGCTACTAGAGTTGTCAATAAAGAAGACAACGTGAAACAGCATTCCCACACTCACAAAGTTCTTTAATCTGAAGTAATTATGTTGAAACTTTACGGCGGCACTCGTAGTCGAGCATCAATCGTTCAATGGTATCTAGAAGAACTGGGCGTTGACTATGAATTTGTCATGCTCGATATGCAGGCGGGGGAACACAAGCAGCCTGAGTACCTGAAAATTAATCCAATGGGTAAAGTACCAGCAATTGTAGATGGGGACTTACACCTTTGGGAATCAGGGGCAATTTTACTGTATCTTTCCGACAAATATGGCAAAACTTCACTTTCACCACAACAACGGGGTATATTTTCCCAGTGGGTATTGTTTGCTAATGCCACGCTGGGTCCGGGAATTTTCATAGAAGCAAATCGAGAACGAGAAATGCCCCGTTTGTTAACTCCCTTAAATGAGATTTTTGGGCGACAATCTTTTTTACTTGGTGATGAATTCACTGTTGCCGATGTGGCGGTGGGGTCTATTTTGGCTTATATTCCCATCATGCTCAAGCTAGACCTGAGCGCTTATCCAGCCGTATTGAATTATATCCAGCGTATTTCTGAAAGTCCCGCGTTTCAAAAAAGCATTGGTGGACGGTCTTAGCTGTTGACTATTGCTTATTCCCCGCCCTATGAGTAGATTGAGGGTGGGGATTTACGGGCTGTCGTTAAAAAAAGAGTTAAGGGTGGACAAAATCCATCCTGGAGTTTTTTTTAACGATAATTGGTAAATTGCAAAGCTACAGGAAAATCTTCTTGTTTGAGACGCTGCATAACACTTTGTAAGTCATCTTTAGCTTTAGCTGAAACCCGTACAGCATCGCCTTGAATTGACGGTTGTACTTTTTTAAATTCGTCGCGAATCAATTTGGAAATTTGTTTAGCAATGTCCTGACTGATACCTTTTTTGAGTGTAATTTCTTGACGTACACGGTTACCGCTAGCTGTTTCCACTTTGCCAAACTCAAAAATCTTCTGAGAGAGGTTACGCTTGGCGGCTTTTTCGCGCAGGATGTTGTGAACAGAATCTAAGGTAAACTCGCTATCTGTGTTGATATTAATGCCTTGCTCGTTTAACTCAATAGTAGTTTGAGTATCTTTGAGGTCATAACGACCTTTAATATCTCGCACAACTTGATCCACAGCATTCACTAATTCTTGTCGATCAAATTCGCTCACAATGTCAAAGGAATATGTAGAAGCCATAAACAATCTTAGATTTTGGATTTTGGATTTTGGATTTTAGATGAGGCCACCTACCCCCACTTTCCATTCCCCAATTAACTATTGGCTTGAATGATACTGAAAATGATGAGAGTACCAGAGCCAAGAGAGCCCATGGCAAACATCAGCGATCGCAATAGGGGTATATTCAAAATATAAAAAACTGAGTATAACAAACGCGCCACAACAAAGGCCATGGCGGCGAATGCTGCTGTGGGAGAATTCACATCAGTCACGTATGCCATCAATGCCGCGATGGCAAACAACATAAATGCTTCCCAGGAGTTTTGATGTGCCCAAGTCGCTCGTTGAGCATAGGGGGGCAATTTATCAAATTGGGCGCGAGGAGTAGCAAGGGCTTCATACCCAATTTGGAAGCGAGCATAAGCTACCAGTAAAAATGGTAGATAAATCAAAATGGCAGCAGCAGCAATAGAGTACAAAAAAATAATAGACACAGGCAGTTGCAATAGCGTCATTAAATCGATAGTAGTTGTTACTTAGGGTGATATGTAACTTTTGACAATCGCTGCCATTGATGGACAGGGATTCTAGCGGCATCTGTGCAGGTGAATTTGCCCCCCGCACAGACGCTTCACTCTCACATAACTCTGTAAAATAGAATGGCTAGAGAAAACTAGCCTTTCGGTTCTCATCCCCTGGACAGAATCACAGAGGTTTTCCAACTCTCGTTAAATTTTTGGTAATTTGGCCAACCCAAATACTTATTACCAATTGGCAGTTTCCTATATCTATACATTACCCGGTGGAGAACTTACGGCACTTTTAATCGAAGTAGAAAAGCGTGACCACTTTTCTTTGTTCTTCTGCATCTCTACAAGTTTGTAGCAAAGTGCGACTGTCGTGAAATGCAAAACAGATTAGTTGCTGGCAACGGGAGACAATCTCCTTATTACAAATATAACTAGCTTCAGCTAAAGACAGATGATCGTTACTGGGGTTTTCTACCAGATGCATCACTTGTTCTAGCTGTTGGCGTGATTCATGGGGCTGGCGTTCCAAGCTTTGGGGTAAAATTACCGTCAATAGATTGGGGTCAGCCCGCATTGCGCCCTTAATGGCGGCTGAATTGGTACCTGTAGCCCCAGAGGTAATCACGCGATTGCCTGATAAAACTAGGGCATAGGTCATCATTTCAATCAAATTTTGATGGGTAATTGGCACATGACGGGAACCCAGCAAGGCGATTCGCTTAGAACCTGTTTGCTGAATGGTCGCCAGTTCCTGCGCTAATGTGTCGAGGTTAATGAGGTCTGTTGACTGGCTCAAAGATGAAGGTAATCAAATTAAACAACCAAGCTATTTTACCAAACAGAGTGTAAGTGGGAAGTCAAGTTGAGTTACATCTTGCTACATTTTTTTGATTTTCTCCCTCAGTGACTGGGTGGCTTAGTCACACCAAGCTAGTTTTGAAAAAGGTGATATTTTGAAATTTGGCTGTTTCTGACAGTTATTGAGGATTTTGAAGATAATAATCGCCTCCTCTGAGGGTATTGGGGATATATGGACGCCAGCATTGACCTACATGGGACACAGAGTGAGAAGATGCTTGCCTGAATGGTAACTTCACACTCTATGCCCAAGGTAGGCTAACACGAAAGAATGCCCCTGTATCCCGATTTTTTATCTTCAACTTTAACCCAGCATTTTTGATAACAAGCGATCGCTATCAAAATTCTCAGCCATTAACTGACGAATGCACTGGACTTTGATGGGTTCATGGAGACGCACTTGCCCAAAAGTCCGATCAACAATTTCCACTGTGGTCAGAGTGTCTAAGTCCACCGATAAGATGGGTATTTCTAATTCTTCAGCACGACTGAGAATAAATGCAGGTGGTGGCAATTGTCCGGTGAGAATTAGGCATTGGGTGGAAGTTTCCAAAGCAGCTTGTTGAATTTCCACACGGTCCCCTCCTGTAACTACTGCCATATTCCGGCGTTTGCGGAAATACTTCACAGCCGAATTGACATTCATCGCCCCAATTGCCAAACTCTCCACCATCAAATCTAGGCGATCCCGACGACAGAGAACTTCGGCATTTAGCTGATTAACTAGTTCGCCAACACTGACACTGCGTAGCAAGTCACTTTTTGGCAACGTTGCTAACACAGGAATATCTTGCTGTTCCAAAAATGGACATAACAGATGATTGACTGTTTCTAATTCTTGGGTCGGGATATCATTGATAACAACTCCCACTAGGCGATGGCCCACATACTGTTTAGCAGACAATATCGCCTCAGCTGACAGCAGCGAACTGTAACGAGATACTACTAGTACAGACGCATCTAATGCTTCAGCCACTTCCAGCAAAGACAAATTAAACAGATTGCCTTGTGTTAAATCACCAGGCCCCTCTAGCAATACTAAATCTCCTTGGGAAATTTGCGAGTATTGCTGTTTTAATAACTGTCTATAATCCGTTTTGTCTTCGCCGCGCAAACGTTTTTGGACATTGACTTCATCCAAAGCCAGTATTGTCGCTGCAACGCGATTTATTGGCAAGCTAAGAGTGTCGGCAATAAACTGGACATCTTCCTCAACTACGGCTCCGCCAGATTCACCAAAACAAGTGCCTAGGGGTTTACCGTAGGCAATATCTAGTCCTTTTTGCTGTAGCTGATAAGTCAAACCCAAGACTGTCGCAGATTTACCACTATAAGTCTCGGTTGAGCCAATCAGCAAATATTTAGCAGATTTTGGCACACATGCACTCCTAATTGCAAAAGGAAGTAGAACCAAGCTACGTGTTTCCTAATTTTAGTTTGTTCCGGCAACGGGCTTGAATCCCGACAAAGTGGGGTTGCCAAAATGTACTTTTTTAGGGTGTGTTTTTAATTTTTTTTAAGTGTTTATACTTTAATTATCAGTAATAAATTGGTATATAAAAAATCTAAAGATAGATTTGAAATTTAAATTTTGGATTGACAAAAAAACTTTCTGACAGAATATTTGAAAACTTTCCCCTGAGTATAACTTGCCCATGTACAATTGACATTCCCCCGCTTTTAGCCAGGGGAATTCTTGGCTCATGGAATCAACTGATCGGTAAATAGGCTGAAAACCCGTCATAAAAATCAAACCTACAAAATATGTAGAAACGTAAAGATATTTAACTGATATTTTTAGGAGCTTGTACTGTTGTAGTTTTCGCTTTCACAGGCAATGGGGACTTAAAAATAATCAGGAATAATCAGGATTATCGAAACTCAGTGCTAAGAAATATTAAAATTCGGTTACAATGGGGCTGCATTGGCTTTTAACGAAGAAGCCGGAGCAATAAAAGCAAGAATCCGCGCTTTTAGGTGTTGGACAATGCTATTGCAGTTTCCACTCACAGCAAACTGCTGCTACCTCGCAGTTACAATCATCGGTTGTAAAAATCTGTGGAAGTGGCGCGTTTGAGTGTTGGACTTGCTGCTTGTTTGAGGTGTATAACAATACTGGTTTTTGAATCAATTAACCTATGCCAGCGAACTCCTGGCCCGAAAACGATTATTACAACGAGCTTGACCAACTTAACTCCTTATTATCTGACCAATCGGCACATGAAGAGGAGTCAATGGTAGAGGTAAGTCCTTTGTCTCTACCATCCCGGTTTCAAGGACGTAGACGCAAAGCCGCTTTGGTTTTGACCGCAGTTTGGAGCGGTACAATCGCTCTGCACTTGGTTTCTTGGGGTTCAATATTCGTTCTGGGACTGACCACTCTCCTAGGATTTCACGCTTTGGTGGTGGTATTTGCTAAACCCAAGCGCTATGCCAAAGAAATGGAGGAAGATTTTCCCTCTATATCTGTGTTAGTAGCAGCAAAAAACGAAGAAGCAGTTATTGGTAAGTTAGTCAGAAACCTTTGCAGTCTGGAATATCCAGATCAGAAGTATGAAGTCTGGATAATTGACGATAACAGCACTGATAGGACACCCGAGTTGTTAGCGGAACTAGCCCAAGAATATGACCAACTCAAGGTTCTCACACGTTCTCCACAGGCTAGTGGGGGCAAATCAGGAGCATTGAATCAGGTATTACCCATGACCAAGGGAGAAATTGTGGCAGTTTTTGATGCTGATGCTCAGGTAGTACCAGACTTACTGCTACAAGTAGCACCTTTATTCCAGCGCGAAAAAGTGGGTGCGGTGCAGGTGCGAAAAGCAATCGCCAATGCCAAAGAAAATTTTTGGACTCAGGGACAAATGGCAGAAATGGCTTTAGATACCTGGTTTCAGCAGCAACGTGTTGCCATCGGTGGTATTGGCGAACTGCGAGGAAATGGTCAATTTGTCCGGCGTAGAGCCTTAGAAAGCTGTGGCGGATGGAATGAAGTCACCATCACCGATGATTTGGATCTGACTTTGCGTCTACATCTGAACAAATGGGACATTGAGTGTAGATTTTACCCGGCTGTAGAGGAAGAAGGTGTCACAAATGCCATTGCCCTTTGGCATCAGCGCAATCGTTGGGCAGAAGGCGGCTATCAGCGCTACTTAGATTACTGGGATCTAATTCTTAAAAACCCCATGGGTATCCGCAAAACTTGGGATATGCTGATGTTTATGTTGACTATGTATATCCTACCCACAGCGGCAGTTCCGGATTTATTAATGGCGGTGGCTCGGCATCGTTTACCAGTTTTAGCACCGATGACTACTTTATCCGTAAGTATGTCTGTTGTCGGGATGTTTGCCGGACTCAAGCGCATACGTGAAAATAAAAAATTTAATATAGCCACACCCTTTTTGTTGTTGCTACAAACACTGCGTGGTGTTGTGTATATGTTGCACTGGTTAGTGGTCATGAGTAGTACCACTGCTCGGATGTCCGTGAGACCAAAGCGCCTGAAATGGGTGAAAACAGTTCATTCAGGCAGCACTGACTAGTTTTTAACCAAATTTAGCTATCACAATCCGAAATTTAGAATCAATTCTGAATTTTGGATTTTTTTATTCATCATCAAGTTCTGATTCATCCATCCAGTCAGATGTAGTCATGGATTCAGGTGAATCTACTCCATTTTCTGTGAAGCGGATAACTTGCCCACTGAAGAATTCCGCTAAACGTTGGGCAGCGATTGCCACTTCATCAGTTTCCCAATCTACTTGGGTTGTTGGCTGTGGTGGCTGTGGCAAGGGTTTCACCTTATTTGCACTCGTCGTTGATTCGGTTTTTGTTGGTGTTGGTGTTGGTACTTGTGCTTGAGTAGTCGGTGTAAAGGATTGAATCTGCTGATTGTACTTGGGTGCTGGTGGTTTTTGAACGGGAGTGGAATCTTGTAGCTGAGGATTTTTTCTTCTGGAGGTGTGAGTAGAGGAAGTTCCTTTTTCCAGATAAATCTCGATTTCGCGTTGGAAAGTCTGTTGGAAAGCAGCCTTAATCATTGGCAAATCGGATTTGAGTGTCTCTAACCAAGTTCCTTTGACAGCAATACGAGCCTTGTCACCGTTAAACTCTATGATTTGGCACATTTGACCCAGTAAAGCCTGCCGGGAAGGCATTTGAATATTCACTAATACCTGTTGCCACACTTGAGTTAAGTTATACTCCGATGGTGTCACAACTTCCTGTGGAGATGCAGGTTCACTACTTTCTCTTGCTGGTGAGTGAGTGAGAGGTTCCGGTGTGGTGGGGGTTGGCTTAACGGTGGTATTTTGACTTGTGGGTTGAGGTGATGAAGAAACCACTGGGCGATAATTTGTACCTAGAGCAGGGGTACTGACTCTTTGATCTGTACTTTTCGTTTCTGGTTGATTTGCACTTGCTAATAAACCTAATAATGTTACCTCTAACCATAAACGTGGCTGGGTGGTATTTTTAATTTGCACTTCAGATGCGCGTAGGTGTTCCTGTCCCAGCAAAATTGTTCTCATGTCGAGTTGCTGGGAAAATTCAACCAGTGCTGTCCAGGTTGGCTGGGTACAAGCAACTAAGTCCTGACGCTTAGGTGCTGTCTTGGCTATGAGTAAATCGCGGTAAAAAGCAGCGAGATTTTGCAGAATAATTAGCGGTTCTCGTCCACTATCTAGTATTTTACGAGTAGAATCTAAAACAGCTTCTGGGTGATTTTGTGCGATGGCATGTAATAGGCTTAGTAAGTCTTGTTCACTCACCGAACCGACCAAATCCCAAACTTGATCAGGTGTCACTTCACCCACACATAAGGCTAGTTGGTCTAGTAAACTTTCCGCATCGCGCAATCCTCCCTGAGCAATTTGGGCGATCAAGGTTAAAGCATCTGCAGAAATATTAATTTTTTCTTTAGAGGCGATGGCACTTAAATGCTTGACCATCGTCTCTAACTGAATGCGTCTAAAGTCAAACCTTTGACAACGTGAAATAATCGTTGGTAATACGCGTTGCGGGTCCGTTGTGGCTAAGACAAAAACTACGTGTTTTGGTGGTTCTTCTAATGTTTTCAGTAGCGCATTAAACGCAGCAGTACTAAGCATATGGCATTCATCGACTACATAAACTTTGTAGCGACACTGTACAGGGGCAAATTGTGCCTTTTCAATTAGCTCACGGATATTATCGACACCAGTGTTACTTGCAGCATCGATTTCTATGACATCGAGGGAGTAGCCTTTGGTAATCCCTTGACAAACATCACACACTCCACAGGGTTCAGGAGTGGGCTTGTGACTATGGAGACAATTTAGCGATTTAGCGAGAATGCGGGCGCTAGAAGTCTTTCCCGTACCTCTGGGGCCTGTGAACAAATAGGCGGGAGCAATTTTGGCTGTGCGGATCGCATTTGTGAGGGTGGTAGCGATGGCCTCTTGTCCCACAAGTTCAACAAAACTCTTTGGGCGATACTTATGGTGGAGGGGTTCGTAAGACATGGATAAAAGACTTTAGGGCCTTTCAATTTTGGTTAGCAGCACCCAGTCGAGTTTGGGATGCAACTATTCTAAACTTTTGTAGATTGGTTCTGTATGTGTCATACCCTAGAAAAAACACGAGACTTTCAGTCCAAGCATTTTAGTAAAAAATACTCAATGGTGCAGCAAATGCTCAAGCAGATCATTCAATGGTTTAAAGGTCTTTTTCGCAGCTTGTTTGCAGGAAAACGAACTACTTATCATAGGGGGGATGATGTGATCAAACAACCACCACCACCGCTAACGGATACTGATTTGGAATTTCTGTTCAACCAATTAATAGAAGGGGTGCATCAGGCTAGAGGTCAAGCTTGGGCGCAAAAGTGGCTACATAATATTGAACATCGTGTCTCTACTGAACGTTGGGTCCAATGGTTACGGCACTTTGGGGAAAGATTGCTAGCATCACCTAGACCCAACAATGAGTTAGCTGCTCGCTTAGTGCAGCTGGGTGATTTAGGCGTTGGTGAAGTTGGAAATGTTGCCCATGAAATTGGAATGCAGTTGTTGACACGCTTTTCTGAGGAACCAGTATGGGAATATGACGGGCCAGATGCCATCAACACGAATTTACAGTCCCAAAACAACTACCCAACAGAACAAGTAAGTCAGGAAGAAAAATTGCCCACCGAAGGTGTAGCCCAAACTGTCACCCCACATGAGCTGTTGATCATGTTGCAGGAGGATGAGAATTTACGTCAGCAAATTGCCCAGCAGTTGGCAATTGAGACAGATGATCCACAACTGATTGTCCAGGAACTCATCAATCAGTACTATGCTTCTAGTCAATCAAATTCAGACGAGACCTAAACTGCCCACACTGAACCTAAAGGTTTACATTATAAGCTTGCCAAATTCACACAGGGGCATTTTACACACTAGCACCCAGTTCTGAAATCAAAAAGTTTTGGTTTTGTATATTTTTCATAACCAGATAGCCAAAAGCTGATTTTATTTCAGTCGCTTTTAAGTAATTAAAGATTTTTTTAACACAACCCTTTGTAAAATGATTTAGGAGAAAATATCCAAAAGTATCGCAGATGCTCACGCAGCTATTGCAGTGGCTTAACAAGTTTTCAAACCACCTCGTTGGTAATCAGCAGAGTCGTTTTTTCAAGGCTGCTAGGGAATCGGAGGTGACAAAACCACCACCCGAGCTAACTAATGCCGATTTGGAACTTTTGTATACTCAACTGTTGGCAGGCGTACAGCAAGGACGAGGAAAACAATGGGCAATTCAGTATTTAGAACGCATGGAGGATCGCATCAGTGTAGAGCGGTGGATAGGTTGGCTGCTGATATTTAGCGAAAAATTGTTTTTATCACCAAGTTCCCATGAGCGGTTAGCAGGACAGATGATGCGATTGGGCGAACTGGGAATTGGCAAAGTTGGTGAACTTTCTTACGACATTGGTATCCGCTTGTTGACGGGGGAATTGAGCGTCCATGACCAAGAGTACCAAGAGAGTGAAACCAGAAGGTCGGAAATTTGCCATACCCCACCAGACTCCCCAGGAAAGGAGTTAATACATCAGTTAGGCGAATTGTTATGGGAGTCTGAAGACCTAGAATTTCAAACTAGAGCAGCAAGACCCCAAGTAGAGTCCTTTGGGGAAATATTGAGTGAGAATACACCAGAGTTGATCTGGGAATATTCAGTTACAGATGACGACAGCACAGGATCAAAAACCCCAATTGATTCTCCTGGGGAAATATTGACGGAAAATGCACCAGAATGGGAATATTCAGTTGCAGTAACGGGCTTCACCCCACCTGATGAAGGTGTACTCGGCAATTTAACCGAAGATTTCCACGACTCGGAAGGACAAAAAGCTCAGATCATTAAATCACAACCTGGAGCAACAACAGTATCTTCTCCTGACACTGAGGAGCAATCTTTGGCTAATTTAGAACCAAAAGTAACTGATACTTTGGATGAGTTGTTGGCAAAGTTGGATCAAAGTAACTATCCAATCCAACAACTAGGGGCTAATCTCTCACCTGGGAATCAGATCCTACCTATGACGGTTGCTCAACGTGAGGTTCAAGGACAGGATTGGTTTTATCAAGGTCTTCAGCAAGCTAAAACAGGAGATTTGCTAGGAGCGATCGCTTCTTACAATCAAGCTATAGAAATGAATCCTGATGCTTTTGAGTATTGGTTTAATCATGCTTTAACTTTATTTCACCTACAATGTTTCTCCGAGGCCATCGCTTCTTATGACGAAGCCATAGCACTAAAACCCCATCACTACAAATCTTGGTATAACCGAGGTGCGACTTTGGGTGAATTAGGAAGATTTGAAGAAGCGATGGACTGTTTTGAGCAAGCCATAGCAGTTCAGCCTGAGAATCCAGAGGCTTGGTCTAGTAAAGGTTTAGCCCTGTTCAAATTAGGACAAATTCCCGCAGCAATTTCCAGTTATGACCAAGCCTTAGATCTGGAACCACAAAATCCAGAAAATTGGTATTACCGAGGTATGGCCTTGTCCATGATTGAGCAATATGCAGAGGCTATGGCATCTTACGACAGAGCTATTGCTATTCAAGCAGATTTCCATGAAGTTTGGATTGACCGGGGTGTGGTGTTATTTAATCTAGGCCATTGGTCTCAAGCTATTAACTCATGGGATCAAGCACTTGCCAGCCAACCGAATTTATATTTAGCTTGGTATAACCGTGCTATAGCTTTAGAACAGTTAGGACAAAGAGAAGAAGCGATTGCCTCTTATGACAAGGCCATAGCTGTTAAACCAGACTTTCACTTAGCTTGGTACAATCAAGGGGTAGCACTGTTTTGTTTAGAAAGATTTGCCGAAGCGATCATCGCCTACGATAACGCCCTACAAATTAAACTTGACTATTGGGAAGCTTGGATTGGTCGAGGAATGGCTGCTGGACACTTAGCTAGCTTAACATCCTTAAATTCTTTAACCAACATCAACACTGAAAATCCCGCCTTGCGGCAGGGCGGCTATGAGGGTAAGCTAGGAAGTTTAGAGGAAGGGTTGAAATATATTCGCCCAGATACCCACCCAGAAGGTTGGGGTAGATTGCATATGGCAAAGGGCAATACTTACTATGACATGGGTAAGAAATATCCTACATCTCGGAATTATTGGCATCAAGCTATAGCTGAATATTATCAAGCCCTATTAACCCTGGCAACAGCAGATTTTGCGGAGTTGCATTTAGAGGTTTTGCAATCTCTAATTAAAGCACTTTTGGGTACAGGCCAAACAGCACAAGCACTGGAATTACAGCAACAAGCAGCAGATTTACTAACACAACTACTGACAGAATCAACTCGTTCTGATGACAGTAAAAAGCAAATAGCTCTCAAATTTGCGGGAATTGGTCAATTAGAAGTGGATTTAGCTGTAGAATATGGCGACTTGGTAGAAGCCTGGGAAATGGCAGAACAAGGCAAAAATTGTTGTTTAACTTGGCAACTATACCATTGGCAAGAAGAGATTTACACACACTACTACAGTTCAGTTCAACAACTTCTTAATCCCTACACTGCAATTATTTACTGGCATATTAGCCCAGTATCCTTACATACTTTCATAATTAAATACCAAGCCCCATCACCTATTTTAGTTTTTACGCCCATACAAAATGTCCGAAAAATTGACTTAGAAAAAACTCCGCAAGTTGTTGATGAATTTGCTTTACCAGAAGCTGTCAGGCGGTTAATTGAATTTGAAGATTGGCTGGAAGATTGGCATCAAGCATACCAAGAATATCTCAGTCACGCACAAGACCAACACAGTAAAAGCAATCATGTGTGGCGAGTGGATATGGAACAAAAGCTTTTGGAACTCAAAAATATTCTCCAGATTACCACCATCACACAAGAAATTAAAGACATCACCCAACTAATTTTAATTCCCCACTGCGACCTACATAGATTGCCTCTCCACACTCTTTTTAATATTTCTTCGCCGTTACAGCAAGAAATACCAGGTCATTTGACTATTAGCTATTTGTTGAGTGTGCAAAAAGGTTTGTCTGGAAAGGCTGAAAGTATGTGGAAATGGTCGCATCAAATCTTGCTAAGTGTCGAGTCACCTAACAGCACAAATTATTCCCCACTAAAATTTACTAAATTGGAATCTGATGTTATTAGCCAGATGTTCAATAATCCCAAACATATTGATAAATATGAAGCTAACAAATATACAGTAGAGAATGCTTTATTTAACGAGCATCAAAATATTTTTCATTTTGCCGGGCGTGTAATGAACAATTACAATGATCCGCAAAAATCAGCGTTGCCGTTAATAAATGGAGAACAAATAACCTTAGCAGAAATCTGTCAAAAAAATTTGAGTAATTACAAATTAGTTACTCTTTCGTCCGCTGAAACTGAGGGAAGTAAAAATCAGAATATTACTACTGAATATGTTGATTTAGCCAGTGGTTTTACTTGTGGAGGAGTACCTTATGTGGTAACTACCCTATGGACTGTGGAATCATCTAGCAGCGCTTTAGTGATGATTGATTTTTATAGAAGATTACAGCTAAATAAATCACCAGTTATTGCCTTAGCTGAAGCAACTTTATGGTTAAAAGAACTAACTGCCCTTGAACTCACAAAATGGTATGAAGATTTACTAAAGAATCTAGATCATAATGAATTGAGAACCATAGGTTATTTAGCAACATATTTGTATAAAAGTAGTAAGATGGTTCCCGATAAAAAACTTTATAACCATCCCTACTACTGGGCAGCATATAAAATTCTAGGTGTTATTAACTAATAGTCAAGATAGTTAATTTGGTGTTGCTAAGTGACAACACAAGTGATGATGCTCACGCAGAAGCCCAGGAAAAAATGGTTAAACAAATAGAACTTATTTTTTCATATCCTCAAGCATTTTTAATCATAGTATGATTGCGAACTTGGGGCTTTTGCCACACCATGGCGGCAAAATTAATCAGCAAGCAGCTTATGGCTAGAAACAACAATATATATGTAGGTAACATGACCATACCAATTATGAACCAAGTAAATACATGCAAGATCATGACTACAGCGAAAATACTGGCAATTCCGACAGATGTCCAGATTTGATATGTTGGGCGACCTAATACTCTAAGGATGATTGTTAGCGATGAGACAATTATGTTGGCTGGGACGAGAAATGCACAAATACTCGTACAGTTATCACGGGAAAAATCAGCTACGGCGTTGAAATCAAGCATCAATTTATGGGGTTGAATGTCAACATCTTAAAAATAAGAAATAAACATATTTTTAGATATTTGAATTTACCTTAGCATATAGCTAAAGTATTTACTCCGCTTGTGTAACATAATTTAAACTCTTTGCCAAAGTTATCATATTACTTATGCTGACGATGAGCAAAGTTGAAATTAAAGAGAAAAATTCCTTCTAGAAATCAATTCAATTGCTTCAACAGGCGAGATACTTACTACTAAAATTGCGACATTTTTCCCTTGACAACTATTACAAAAGTTAATCTTTAACAGACATAACTACTGTCGTAATTTTTGCTCTGCTTCCCTAAAATTTAAATTCTTATGAAATAATTTAAATTTTTATTAAAAACAGTTAAGTATTATATAGGGCGGTTAAATATCGCTTTATGATTATGCTGAAAGAGTCCTGTATTTAAAAATGTGCGATCGCAAATACGCCATCCTCGGAACTGGTGCGTTAGGTGGGTTTTATGGCGCTAAATTGCAACAAGCTGGTTTAGATGTCCACTTTTTAGTCAACAGTGATTACGAACATGTAAGTAAATCTGGTTTATTTGTCGAGTCCAAAGACGGTGATTTTACCCTTGCCCAAGTTAAGGCTTATAATCATGTAGAGCAGATGCCACAATGTGATGTAGTCATAGTGGCACTCAAAACAACTCAAAATCATTTGCTGGCAAAATTATTACCACCCGTGGTTAAAGATCATGGTGTGGTGTTGGTATTGCAGAATGGCTTAGGGGTAGAAGAAGATATTGCCCAAATCGTTACCAATGTTCAAATTATCGGTGGGTTATGTTTTCTGTGTGCCAATAAAGTGGGGGCAGGACATATTTGTCATTTAGATTATGGCAAAATTACCCTGGGAGAATATCACCATGAATATCAACGTCATGCTATGACAGAGAAGATGGAGCAAATTGCTGATGACTTTGCAAGTGCTGGTGTCCCTATTGAATTAGCGGCAGATTTACTACTAGCGCGGTGGCAAAAACTAGTGTGGAATATACCCTACAATGGGTTGTCCGTAATTCTCAACGCTAGAACAGACCAATTAATGGCAGATGGTAGCACCCGGAGATTAATTGAACAATTGATGAATGAAGTAGCGATTGGGGCAAAAACTTCAGGGCGCATCATCGCCGATAGCTTTATTCAAACCATGCTTAATTACACATTAAAAATGAAGCCTTACCGTACCAGTATGAAAATTGACTATGATCAACGCCGCCCCTTAGAAATAGAGGCTATTTTTGGTAACCCCTTAAAAAAAGCCCAAGCAGCTGGTATAAATTTACCGCAAATTAGCTGTATGTATCATCAACTGCAATTTCTCCAGCAAAGAAACACCCAAATTACATCTCCTTAACTCTCTGCGTCTAGTGCGCCTCTGGGTGAAATTAAGTCAACTCAACTATGTCCAATATACCAACCCCTGCAATTAAACCAAATGCCGAAGATAGTTTTGCCATTACCTTTGCACCATTATCTCTTGAGGAAATCTACGCCAAAGCTAACGACTCAGCCAATGGTGCAGTAGTGGTTATGAGTGGGATGGTTCGTCATCAAACTGATGGAAAACCTGTGGTAGCCTTAGAATATCAGGCTTATGAACCAATGGCATTAAGAGTTTTTTATCAAATAGCTGCTGATGTTCGTTCCTTGTGGTCGGATGTCAACCGGGTGGTAATTTATCACCGCGTCGGGCGTTTGCGGGTGGGAGAAATCAGCGTCTTAGTAGCAGTTGGTTGTCCTCATCGTAGTGAGGCGTTTGCAGCTTGCCGTTATGCTATTGATACTCTTAAACATCATGCCCCTATTTGGAAAAAAGAACATTGGACTGATGGTCGTAGTAGCTGGGTGAGTATTGGTGCTTGTGAACAGTTAAAAGAAGGCTGCTAAAAATTCTCTGACAGGCTTTTGAGGTATCCCTGTTTTGTTACTACGGGGGAAGTATAATCAAGAAAGAAATCGGAAACAGTAATGGAAGGTGATGGTTACGCCACGCCGACAGGCAGCAAGCACAGTAGCATTCATCGATAACCACTGTCAACACTGTGATTCGTTATTTGGAGATGTAAGAAATTTTGAAGCATTTAAATATTTAGGTTCTTCGGTACTTTTTATGGAGAACCCAGTTCAAAATCATTGAAAGTCTTATTGTGTCGGCGTTTCATTGAAAATATTAGGCATAATTGTTTATAACCTTACTCTGTAAGGGTTTTGTTCTTATCAGTCCTCGACTAGTATAAAATCTACACAAGAACCAATATTTACACTTGGGAATGCTCTCACAAATCCCAGATAAATCGCTACCAGAGATAGCGAAAATAGCAGGATTAAAAAACCCTCAATCACTACATCATTTTTTGAGAGATGCGCTGTGGGATGTCAAAAAGTTAAAATAAATAAGGCTGTGGCTAACAAAAATATTGATTGGAGAAAGAGAAATAATTTTATGTATTGACGAAACAGGAGATAAGAAAAAGGGGAAAGCAACAGATTATGTAACTTGCCAACATATTGGAAATATAGTCTACGTCACAACTGTTGAATGTTAAGAAAGAGGTGATAAAAATAGCCCAAAATATGGTAAATTCTGGGCGAAGGATTAAAAAAAATAATTGATAATGATTATAAATTCATTTCCCAAG
>Ga0172367_10004760_pt1 | contig 16721 bp, 22 predicted proteins | sample Lak10m_FD_114542 | JGI IMG/M metagenome (GOLD analysis project Ga0172367, IMG submission 114542) | Freshwater microbial communities from Kabuno Bay, South-Kivu, Congo - kab_022012_10m | ecosystem: Environmental > Aquatic > Freshwater > Lake | place: Democratic Republic of the Congo: South-Kivu...
TAAACATTAATCAATATTAAACATGTATAAATGTTTATAAGTCTGATAATAAAAAAAATTGAAAAATAAAAAGCATGAACACTAACATATGCTAGTATTTATATATTTAGATTTCAATATATGATTAATGGAAAAATTACTATCATTTGTTTTAATTTTATTGGTGGTGTAAAGCATTATCAAAAAATTTATTTTAAATCATAAAATAAATTTAGAGGCAGTTGAGGCTATGGATTTAGAGATAAAATTGCAAATAGAGGACGAACTGGAATCAGTGGATGGAATAAAGATATGGATGGTATGGATGAAATCCTTATTATTTTCATAATTTTTCCTTATCCATATCTATATTGGTTATATTCACAATCATATTTATTAAATAATAATGTGAAAGATGAAACTTATCAAAAAATCGAAATAATTGTATAATGAATCAATCAATATAAAAATAACTAAAAATGTAAAATAAATTAACAAATATATACAATTAGTGTATGTGAAAAACAAATTTGATAAATATAAAAAATGATTTTTCAAAATTCAATAATATTGATTAATTATTTAATATAGAACAATATGAAGCATTTCATTTAATAACATAATCTAATTATTTAATTTTTAGTGAAAGCAGTTTTCCTTTTACAACAACAATAAGATAATTATAATATTATGTAATCATATTTATCACTCAAATATAAATAATTATATATTATTAATAATAATCATGGAAAAAATATTTTATGTATGTTCTTATGGTGGTTCAGGTTCACATATGTTATGTAATGCACTTAAAAAATTTGGAAAAGTAGAACATATACATAGTAGATATCCTCCAGATAAATTAGAATATATTGGCATTAATAATGGAGGAAAAGCTTATAAAGAATGGTTTAATAATATAATTATTCCAGAGAATGAATTAAAAAACTATTATGTTATATATATATAGAAATCCTGTTTTTTCTATTTTAAGCAGATTTAATAATCCGGAACATTTAAAACATATTCAAATAGATGAAAATATTAAACTTGAAAATGTTTTAAATTCTGAAAAAGATTTGTATAAAATAGGTGAATTTTATGATAATTATACAAAGCCAAATGTAAAAAGAAATTATAAAATATATTGTGTAAAATACGAAGACATATTCAATAAACAAGATAAACTTTGTGATTTACTTGGTATTGGAAAATTAAATTTGGTCAATACGAGTAAAAGAAAAAATAGTGACATAAAACTAGAAAATATTTATGCTACTTTAATAGATGAAATGAATAAAAATGATTTTATTATGATTAGTTGAATCAATATTTATATATATGAATATTATATTATTATTGTGCTGATTCACAAAATTATGAATTACATAAAAAATAGAGTTATTAAATGATAAAGTAGAATATTATGAACCAGAAACAAATTATGATTATACTAAATTATATAAAAATTTAATGTCATACTTATTTGGAAAAAAATTAATCAAATCAAATTACAATAATAAAATATAAATTAAAAATATTTTTATCATCACTATTTATATATTTAGATATCAATATATAGCTAATGGAAAAATTAATATCATTTATTTTAATTTTATTGGTGATTTTAATCATTATCAAAAAATTTATTGATTTTAAATCTTATGATGATGAAACTGAAGAATTTAGAGGTGGTGGTGGAGGAGGCCATGGAAGTGGTGGATTTGGAGGTGGAATAGGAAGAAGTGGTGGATTTGGAGGTGGAATGGATAGAGCTGGTGGATTTGGAAATAGAGGATGGAATAGAAATGTTAATGCAAATAGAGGTTGGACTGGAGGATATGGAGGATATGGAGGATATGGAGGATATGGAGGATATGGAGGATATGGAGGATATGGAGGATGGTATGGTGGTTATCCTTACCCATATTATTATCCATATTGGTTATATTCACAACCATATTTATTAAATAATAATGGTTTAAATTTTAATAGTGGAGAAGAAGATGAAACCAATGATAGCACTAATTAGAAAAATTAAAATAATTATATAATATGTAAATTTTTATAAAAAAATAAATAAATTTGTAAAAAATGAATCATCAAATATATGCATTATGTGTTTTTGAATATATATCAAGTCTTAAAATTTTAATATTTTATTCTCCATTAAATCATATCAACATCAATAAATTCAAATTGATACTAACTGGAATTAATTTTGATATAAAACAAGAAATATTATTATCATTCAAATCAAACCAATATGAGTATTATTTTATGTCTAACATAGACAAAATAATTTTTTGTGTTATTACAAATAATAATTATTCTAAAGGACTTGTATTAGATTGTATTAAAGAATTAGAAATTCAATTTAGTTCAAAATATCCAACAAATTATAAACAAGAATTCAAAGAACTTCAAATCAATTCACAATTTACAACAATATGTAAAAAAATATATAATAAATATAATAATTTGGAATATATCGATGATTTAGTTCTAATGAAAAACAAAGTTAATAATGTTAAGGAAGTGATGCATGAAAATATTTCTCAATCAATGGATAATCTTGTTAAACTTGAAACAATACAATTAAATTCTGAAGAATTACAACTACAAACCGGAAAATTTAATATATTAGCACGAGAATTAAAAAATAAAATATGGTGGCAACATTTCAAAACTAAATTAATAATATTTTCAATAATCGTAATTATATTAAGTATTATCATTGCAGTAATTATTGTTGAATTAAAGGCTAAATAAATTTAATTGTAAAAAATTTTCATATAAAAAAAATTGAAATTTTATTATAAATTATACCACATATTATAAATTAAAAATGTCAATCAATCCTGTATTAAGTGAAACTATTATTTATTATATTGTTTTAACATTATGTTTAACATTTACAATAAATTATTTCGTTAAATTATTGTTTAAGCACATAGATAAAGATCCTGCCAAAATAACAGAATATAAAAATATAATCAATGAACTAACAAATAAAATAAAAGAACAAGACAAAAACATTAATTCATTAAATTTCAAAGTAAAAGAATTTGAAAATAAAATAAATAACTCATCAAAAAAAAGCTTTTTTAGTTGATTTAGTTAAAAATAATATTTGTGTAAAAAATTGAATTAATTTAATAATAAATTGATTTAATTACAATATAAGATGCTTCATTCAATAAATAAAGAAGAAAATAAAAAATATACATTTATTGCCAAATCAAATTGGACTGATAAAATTGAAGTATTACCTGATGGACTTTTATTTATTAATGATGTATATATAAAACAGACAGCAAAAATTAATGAATTGGATGGAGAATTAATTGTTTGTACTGATATAAATAAATTAGATGGATTTTGTAAAAAAGTTGAATATGAAACTTATCGAGAATATAATGAAATTATTTCCAATCATGATTGGAATAAAGAACAATGGGTATATAATATTTTAGATGGAATTGCAGAACAAGAAAAAATTCTTTATCGAGATGAACATATTCTCATTGTTCCTAATTATACTTGGACAGCAGATGGTGAAGGTAATGATAATAATTTAAACAAAATGTATTTATTGGTATTTCCGGTTGATCGTGAATTACATACCTTACGAGACCTTAATTCAACACATATTGAATTACTTGAATATATTAAAAATAAAACACTTAAAGTAATTAAAGAAAAATATGATTTTGATTCCAATATTATAAAAATGTTTGTTCATTATGCTCCATCTACATACCACTTGCATATTCATTTTGTTTTAGTATCAAATACAGATGTAAATTCATCTATCGAATATTCCCATGATCTTGATTCCATAATAAATATATTAAAAATAAAATCTAACTATTATCAATCTACTGATATTGATATAAAAAAAAGAATTTAATTGTCAACATTAGTTCCAATCTTAACTCTAATAGGATATTTTTTAGGAATCTCAAATTCTTTTGAATTATTAAAGTTCAATCTTAACTTATCACATTTCTCTTTATCTAATTGGATGTAATTATTTGTAAACAATTCAAAAATAAATTTGAATTGTTCATTTGATGTTCCTCCTTCTGTATTCATTATGTAATGTCCATAATGTCCACAACAATGCCAAAGTAATTCATTGTCTTCATATCTTTGGAAAAAACATGTAAAATTTTCAAATGTACTTTTATCTTCAAATTCAAAAATAGATTTGAAAACAAAAAAAAATCTTCCTGCAATATCTTGTCCTTTCATAATATTTAAACCTTTATTTAGATCAGATGGTTGAAAAAAATCAAAATAACCAGTATAACTATTTTTATTTCCAATATCCAAAATATTAAAGTTTAATTTATTGATATTGGAGATGATATTTGTTCTTTCTTGAATTTGTTGTGGAGTTATAGAATTACCCATTGTATATATGTATATATATATAATTATTGGCAATATATATATTCACACCAAACAATTAAATTATCAATTTTTTTCAAATAATCTAACAACTTTATTTAATTTTTCAAATTTGTCCCTTGATGTAAATACAGTTTTATTTATTTTAATAAAGTTTTTTATATATACTAATGGATAATTTAATTCAAATATTTTATTTGTTCTAATAATATGAATTAATTTGTTTTCAATGGGTTCAATAATTTTATTTATATAATTTTCAACACAACCAATTAAATATCTTGATTTATAATGATATTCTTCTGTATTTGTTTCATTAGACACAAATAATACAATCATTTGTATAATCATATTTGTAAATGCAAATAATATTTTTTGGACATAATAAATATTAGAATTTGTAATATCTTTCATAATAATTTCAACATAATAATTATAATAATTATTAATAATGTTTTTTTCAATAGTACTTAATTCTTGTCCCATGGTAATTAACATTATCATTTGTTCTGTTTTAGAACTTCCATAATATGTTAATTCCTTTAAATAATAATTGGTAAATTTTATTAATATAATATCTAAATCATCATCATCAATTTCAAAACAATTCATATCTATAAATACTAAATAATAATCTTTTTATTTTCTTATATACTTTTATTTAAAAAATTGATTATTATTTGATATATATGGTTGTGTATATATTTATAATTAAAAAATGTTATTAAAATTAATTTGTAATTTTATCAAAATATCTTTTTATTTTGGTATTGGATTTGGAATATTAGGAATTATTTATGGAATAATAAATGGAGAAAATATATCAACAAAAAAAATTAAATCATATTATCCAGTAAGTATTCATTATAATCCATTTTACATAAATTATTACAATTATTCAACAGAATATGTCAATTCTATCAGTTATTCAATAGTATATTTTGGCATTATATCATTTATCATTGGATTAGTATTACCATCAGGAATATTATTTTTAACTATTTCATATTTTATAAACAAATATAATTAAATTTCAAAAAATAAAACAATTGAATATTTTCTTATTATTTTCTTATTATTTTTTTTTATTTTTTTTTATACAATTTAACTTTTGGCTTTTCTTTTAATTCTTCATTACTATCTTCATCATCTTCAATATTGTCTTTACTTTTATTACAATATTTTTTTTCATATTCAAACACAAAATCATTTGGTAGAGATTTATTTATTGTTTTTTCAACTTGTTGATTAATTATTAAATCTAATTCATCAGTTGTTATTTTTTTCTTAAAATCAATATTAAGATTTTCAACACATTTATAGAATGTCATATCATGTATAAATTTTTTTTCCATATATAATTGATTTATATCAAGAGTTGATAAATAAGCAATAAGAGCATTGGAAGTTAATTTTGGATTAACTAAATATGTCGATTTAGAAGCAATTTTATCAACAGAAATTCCATGATAAGAACACCAACCACAATCATAACATAAAAATAATATACCAAGTCCAGCCATTACATTAGCATTTGTATAAAATATTTGTTTACAGGCAGTTTTAGCCATATTTAATTCTAAATGTTTTCCATCAGATAATTTTCCATCAAATCTGGATTCATTGGCATCAATCCATACAAATATTTGGTCTCCAACAGGTTCAAATTTAAGTCTTGATTGGATAAATTTTTTTCTTTCATTAAAAATTTCTTGAATCAAACCCACATAACCCCAACAATTGATTTTAAACCTTTTTTCAGATAATGGGGCATTAAAAGTATTTAAGGTTGTATTCCATATTGATTGGTCTCCTTCCAATGTTTGATATGAATTAAAAATCACTAAATCAGCTTTAATAATTTTATTCATTAGTTCTGGATTTATTTTATTATTGTTCCATAAATCATCATCTTTTAGAATGTCTTTTAGTTTTTTACCTTTAAATTTATTATCTGAATATTTATCATAGTTTTTTAATATTTCGTCTTTACAATTAAATTTCCAAATATAATCTGTTAAATCAAATGAATATGTGTTTGTTTGTTGTCCTCCATTTCTTCCAGTTCTAATTAAATTAACAGAATTTGATGTAATTTCAATAATTTCATCAGCCATAATTTTTCCCAGTCCATTAAGACCTCCAAAAACTACAATTCGCTTATACTTGGTTGCAAAATTATTTGTTTTTATTGTATTGAGAAAAGAATTGGAAATTCGCACTTGACAAAACTTACAAATTAAATGATCTTGTTTTTCCTTACAACCTAAACAGAAGTATTTGTTGGCATATAATTGAATATATGGAGGTGATGGAAGCACATCATTAAGACAACAAATTTCCTGTTTATTTTTCCAATAAGGTCTATAATCAGTGTTGGAATCCAATTTTATTTCAATCAGCTTTGCATCAAATAATTTGTCAGCTCTGTCGGTTAATTTTTTAACTCTTGATGGATTGGAGCGTTCGTGAATAACTTCAAAAACTCCTCTTTTTAGCTGTTCTGTAAATCTGGGATGAATTACAAATTGTGATGAATTAGGATGAAATCCAACAGCGACCATACCACAATCATATTCATCTAATATTTCTGATTCAAAATCTTCAAATGGTGATGTTATTATTTGAACTGGAACTAGATTTTTTGCTTTATTTTTATTTTTTTGAATGTCAAATTTCACATTTACACCTGTTTTTATTATATTGGTAATTTTGAACTTTTGATTTATATTTCTAAACAATAAAGGACAATTTGTTGTATAAATATCTATATCTCCTACATCAAGTTCATCAACCGATGATATTTTTGGACTAAGACACATAAAAGGTAAAGAACCTCCAATATATATATTTGGATCAGCACTTAGAAAATCCAATAGTAAATTATTTTGTAAAAATTGTTTAATTAAGCTAGTTGATTTTGTGATATCCATTTGTAAATTCAGCAATAGTTCTTAAATAATTTATTGAATATATATTTAATAAAATTTTCATTTTTTATAATATCTATGGATATTATTATTAACAATCAATATAGAATGAAAATAGAACATCAATTTTTGATATTTGTTTATTATTTATGTATAATAATAATTACAATGGCATTATTTTCATTTGTATTTAATACAATTACAACAAGATTATTTGGCAATTATCCACAAAAAACAAAAATATATTATATGGAAATTTTTGGAATTTGGTTAATTCTTGTATATATGATGTTTAATGTTAGAACCAATATAAATATCATCAGTAAAAAAAAATTAACTAATTATATAAGTTCAAATGGTAAAAATGGTGAATATTCAAATATATATTCACAAATTGATGAAATGGAAAAATTTGATATGTTGATAATTATTGGATTTATAATAATATTTATTGGTTCTCAACAACAGACATATAAAGAAAAATTGTCTTTATTAAATGAAGATATTGGAATAATAAGTGAAGCTATACGGTAAACTTTTTTGTTATAATTTGTTATAATAAAAAAGTTATTTTAATTGATTTCATTAAATAAAAAATTACAAATTGAGACAATAATATTTTCCACATAATTGTCTAGGATTTTGAGAACCTATATCAACACCACATTCTAAACAATGCCAACTATCAGTTTCAGGATTATAGCCATATACTTTAATTTTATTTTTTTTATTAGTAATATAATTACAATCATCAATATTTTTTCTTTTTTTTTCAAAATAGTTTGTAATAAAACTTTGAGTTTTTTTTGTTTGTTTCATTTTATTATTTGAACAAATAGTAAAATAATCAGTGATAAGAGTTTGAATTAACATAATTATAATAAGTTCATTATTGTATATATAAAATTAACAAACAGTTATTTTTTCAATTTTTTTTGTAATTATTTAACATAAATCATTTTCATCAATTATATCATCAATTATATCATCATTCATAACATTATCATTTAAATCATTATTTTCAAAATCATTATTATCAAAATCATCAATATTATTTTTAATTTGTAAAAGTAATTTTACTTGAAGTTTGTCTAATCTTGATATTTCATCATATTTTTCAGATAAAAATGAAATTTTTACAGAATCATACATTTCAACAGCATCAAAAATATTTGCAATCAATATACCTTCTCTTGAATTTGTTAATTTAAAATCAGTATAAGAATATTTTTCAAAATTATTTTTTGCTTTAACAAAATCATCAGATGCCAAATTCATTAATATTCCATTGAATATATATTTATATGCTATTGAATTGATTGATGATTTATCATTTTTAAAATAATCATCAGCAATATTAAAATATATATTTGATAATTCTACTAATGAAATAATTTTGTCATTTAAACAATATATTTCACCAAGTTTATCAACAGCTTTTTTTTTTCATAAAATGAATAAGAAATTAATTCAACTAATTCAATAATTTTAAAATAACTTTTTTTTGCTTCTTCAAGATAATTATCATCAAAAAATATTTCACCAATAAATTCATATATTTTAATTATACCATTAATATCACCTTGAATTGTACAAAATTCTAAAGCTTTATTATAATATTCCAATGATTTTAGATGATTAATTGGTTTATATAGATGAGCAATTTCAATAGCCATATTTTTAAGTTCAAAATAATTTAATGAATTATTATTTACAATTAAATAATTAAATGCTTTTATCATACAATCAATTGATAACATTCTATTTGAACTTTTATAAATTTTTCCTGCACTTTCATACAATTTTGAAATTTTTTCATATCTTTCATATGTTAAATCTTTATTGATATATTCATAAATACTTTTATATTTTTCTAATTTTAATGCTTCTTCTATATATTCTTCTGGTTTTTTCATTTATTTATGTTTTTAATAAAATATATATATATTTATATATTTTATTCAATTTTTTATGATTATTATATAATAAAATATATAATAAATTAATTCATATAAGCATATACTTTTTTTAAGTATCCATTCATATCTTCAAGTTGATAACCACTAGATAACATAGCACTATCATATAAAACATCAACTAATTGAGCAATTGCTTCTTTTTGTGTATCATCATCTAATGATTCGGATAATTTTTTCATAACTGGATGTAATGGATTAATTTCCATAACTCGTTTATTGAACATACTCATCATATAGTTATTAGAATTAGATAATGCTTGAGCTTTTAAAATTCTTTCCATATTTGCTGACATACCCATTGGATTAGTAATGATAGCTGGATGAGATTCAATCTTATTAGAAACTTTAACTTGTTCCACTCTATCACCTAAAAGTTCCTTAATTTTTTCACATAATTTAGTTGTGGATTCTGATGATAATTCTTGTTCTGTTTGTGTTTCATTGTCATCTTTTGGAATTTCTAAATCATCTTTTGATACATTAATTAATTTTGTATCATGATATTTAGTCATATGTTGAACGATATATTCATCAATAGGGTCAGCCATATAAATAACTTCCCAATCTCTTTTCTTTAATTTATCAACAAAAGGTGAATTTTCTAAATTTTTAATTGAATCACCAGTAATAAAATAAATACCTGATTGAGATTCACCCATTCTTGCCACATATTGAGCTAAACTAATATTTTCTCCTTTTGAAGTATCAAATCTTAAAAATTCCATTAATTTTTCTCTTTGAGATGTTTCTTCATGAATACCCAATTTAATATTTTTATTAAAGTTTTGATAAAATGTTTTGTATTTTGTTTCATCAGTGGCTAAGTCTTCAATCATTTCAATTGATTTTTTAACAATTTGTTTAGAAATTTGTTTAATAATTTTTGATTGTTGTAATAATTCTCTAGAAGCATTAAGAGGTAAATCAGCTGAATCAACAATTCCTGAAACAAAATTTAACCAATCTGGACATAAATCTTTACAATCATCTGTAATTAAAACCTTTTTAACGTATAATTTAATATTGTTTTTTTGTTTCTTTTCAAATAAATCATGTGGTGCTCTTGATGGAATAAATAAAATTGATGAAAATTCTACTCCTCCTTCAGTTTTGAAATGCTTATGTGTAGCATGGACATCCCAATCACCTGACAAATTTTTATAGAATGCTTCATATTCTTCAGAACTAATTTCACTTGTTGGTTTAGCCCAAATTGGTTCAGAATTAATTTTATCCCATGTTTCCTCTTCAATAGTTTTTGTTTTAACTTTATTTATTTTTTCATTATTATCTTCTTCTTCATTAACATCATCAACATCAACATCATCGACTTTCATTTCTTGTTTAGTATCAATATTTTCTGTTTGTTCTAATTCTTCTACTTGAGTTTGAACTGGGGCTAGAACTGGAGCTTCATTTATTTGTTGTTTTACATCAATAGAATCATCTGGAACTTCTTTAGTTTTAATAGTATGTAAAAGAATAGGGTATACAATATAACTAGAATGTTTTTTAATAATTTCAGTAATTTTACTTGTTTCAAGATATTCAGTGGATTCTGAATTTATATTTAAATAAATTCTTGTTCCTCTAACAATATCTGATTGAGTTGTATCTAATTGAGATAATACAAAAGAACCATTTGCGCTTGATTCCCATTGATATATTTCATTTGAACCTGCTTTTCTAGTAATTACTCTTACAGTATTAGCTACTAAATAAGCAGAATAAAATCCAACCCCAAATTGACCTATTAAACTAGATGAACTAGAATTATCTGCTGAATCTGAAAGTTTTTTAATAAATTCTTTAGTTCCCGATTTGGCAATTGTTCCTAAATTATTAATTAAATCATCTTTATCCATACCAATTCCAGTATCTTCAATAACTAATTGAGAATTTTCTTTATCTGCTCTAATTCTAATAACAAAATCATAGTAATCTCCTAATAATTCTTTATTTTGAAGAGCTTCATGTTTTAGTTTGTTAATAGCATCAGAAGCATTTGAAACCAATTCTCTTAAAAAAATATCCTTGTTAGAATAAAAATTATGAATAATCATATTCATAAGTTCGTTGATTTCAGCCTTGAAAGTAAATTGTTCTCCACTCATACTATATTATAATTAAATAAAATATTCAAATCTTTAAATTAGTTTAATTGAATTATTTTTAGAAATATAAATTATTTCGTATATCATAATATTCAATATTTATATTTTTATGTAAATTTTTCAATTTATTTTTATCATATTTTTCACTTATTTCCAATGTTTTTAAAGAGATTGGTAAATTATCTAATAAAATATCATTAATATTATATAATGCTAATTTTTCAACGGAATCAGGCAAATAATCAAGTAAATTATCTTTTACATTATATATTTTTAAATATTTTAAATTCCAAGGCAAATCTACTTTTTGATTAAACTCTTCACCAAAAGTTAAATGAATTAAATTAGGTGGTAAATTTACTTTTTGATTAAAAGAATAACCGAAAGTTAAATGAGTTAAATTATCTGGTAAATCGACTTCTTGATTAAAATATGTACCAAAAGTTAAATGAGTTAAATTTTGTGGTAATTCAATTTTTTGATTAAAATAAAAATCAAAAGACAAATATGTTAAATTAGGTGGTAAATCTACTTTTTGCTTAAAATAATAACCAAAATTTAAATGAGTTAAATTGTGTGGTAAATCTACTTTTTGATTAAAATTATAACCAAAAGTTAAATGGGTTAAATTGTGTGGAAAATCTACTTTTTGATTAAAATCATGACCAAAAGTTAAATGTGTTAAATTATGTTGTAAATCTACTTTTTGATTGAAATCAAAACCAAAAATTAAATGGGTTAAATTATCAGGTAATTTTATATATTGATTAAAATTCACACCAAAAGTTAAATGAGTTAAATTATGTGGTAAATCTAAAGATTGATTAAAATAGCAATCGAATGTTAAATGAGTTATATTTATTGGTAAAATAACTTTTCGATTAAAATATCGTGCAAATTTTAAATGAGTTACATTTTTTGTTAATTTATTGTTTATATTTATTGCTGATTTTTCTTTAGATTCATAACAAAAACAATCACCAAACGACAAATGAGTTAAATTAGAAGATGATAATTTTAATGAATTCAATGATAATATTAGACAATCCAATGTTAAATGAGTTAATTTTTCTGGCAATAACACTGTTTGATTAAAATCACAACCAAAAGTTAAGTGTGTTATATTAGGTGGTAGAATAACTGATTGATTAAAACGATGAGCAAAAGTTAGATGAGTTAATTTTTCCGGTAATAATACTGTTTGATTAAAATCACAATCAAAAGTTAAATGAGTTAAATTAGGTGGTAGAATAACTGGTTGATTAAAACAATGACCAAATGTTATATGAGTAATATTTGTCGGTAAATCAATATTTTTATTAAATTTGTTTTGTTCGTATTCATAAGTTTTAAAATGTTTATTTTCATATTCATGAAAATCATTTAATTCATAATTACTGAAAAATATTTTTTGATATTTTTTCAATAATGAAACATCGATACTTTTGTTATATTTTGAATTAAATATTATAGTGTCATCATTGGTATAATAATTCATTATATATTAATTATATTTTTTTTTCAATTTTTTACCAATATAAAAATTTAAATATATAATTAATTGCTATATGTAAAGATAAATATTCTATAATAATATAATCATAATATTTATATATAACAGTAATGATTAAATTGACATCACATGTAATTTCAAAAAGTGTAAATTAATTTAATTAAATTATTTTTATAATTGATTCAGAAAAAATAATATCTCTAATAGTTTCACTAAATACTTTTGGTGTTGATACTTTATAAGGTGTAGGATTTAATGGTCTCAAATGGTCTTTTCTGATTTGATTAATTTGTTTATCACATCTTGATTTTGCTAAATTTGTTCCTCCATTATACATATATTCATGAGAATATTTTCCATTCACCAATACATCAATTAATAATTCTTCATGAGTATGATATTTCACTTTAACAAATTTTGATTGATTTTTTGGGTCGATACAAAATATATTTCCTTCTTCATCAATGTATTGAGTAATATCAGATATTGGTGTCATCAAATCCATAAGTCCAATATTATCCAAACCATAAAGCCTGAACACATATTTTTTACAAGGAATTGTCATTTTTTCTATATTTTCACTTAATTTGATACGAGGTTTACCATTAATTTCAACTAATTTATAAACCATTCCAAGAGCAGGTGATTTATATGAAGTTGCTAACTTAGTTCCAATTCCAAACATATCAATTTGTGCTCCTTCATCAATTAAAGATTTTACAATTTGTTCATCTAAATCATTTGAAGCAACAACAACCATATCTATGTATTCAGGATAAATTATTTTCATTTGATTAAATTTTTCTTTAATCTTAATTGATAAATAAGCCAAGTCTCCACTATCAATGCGTACACCTTTTGGTTTATAACCTAAATCAATTAATGTATTAGCTACCATACAATAATTTTCTAATCCACTTGATAATGTATCAAAAGTATCTATTAAAGCCAGAAAATTATTTGGTTGCGTCCAAGCATAAGTGATAAATGCTGCTAATTCGGATTTATTTGTCTTGATATCGTCCAAACCAATTTTATTAACATTAAATACGTGTGCTTTAAAATCTTTTATCAATTCTTTAGTTTTTAGACTATGAAGTTCTAAATTATTTGAAACAAATTCCAATCCTGTAAATGACATTACATAAGAATGGGCATGTGTTCCAACAACAGGAATTGAATATTCAAGACCAGCTTTTACATTAGAAGTTCCATCAAATCCACCAACCCAACTATATTTTGAAGCATTCATTCCTGCACTTTCACCTTGTGCTCTTCTTAAGCCAAATTCAATTAATTTAGCTTTCTCCCCAACCTGTTGTTTAATTCTTTTTGAATAAGTTGCAATTAAGGTAGGATGTCCTGTAATGTTTAACAATGTAGTTTCTAAAAGTTGACATAATACAATTGGACCTGTAATTTGTATTATTGGAGTATTTGGAAAAACTACAGAACCATCCAAAATAGCTTTAACATTTAATCTACATACAGCCATATTAATGTTTTCAAGATATGTAAAGAACTCCACATCCCAGTTATAATAATGGGCTTTTAACTCAATAATTTCTTCTTTTGTAAAAGAATAATTTTTTATAAATTCAATAGCTTCTCCAACACCTCCAACTACAACATACTCACCACCAAAAGGACATTTGCGAAAAAATAATTCAAATGTGGCTATATTATTGTGTGTATTTGCTTTCCAATAAGAATAACACATAGAAAGTTGATAGGAATCAGTTAAAAGTGGTGAAATTCTATTCATTATATATTTTGTTGTTTATATGTATTTATTAATTACTTTAATATGATATAAAAATTTCAATTTTTTCTAAAAAATGTAAAAACCCATATTTTTAGGATTAAGGTCGGCTTTATGTAATCCTTTATTATGTATTGATTCAACAATTGTCATTTGTTTATTAAAAAATTCCCAAGCTTCATGAGAAATCCTTTGTCTAAATTCTTCTTGTTCTTGTTTGTTAAATTTTGTGAGATAATTATAAATCAACTCAATCATATCATATGAAACTCCAATTTCGTCTTCATCTGTTTGGTCTGGATATAAATCAGCTGAAGGTTTTGCTTCCAATATTGATTTAGGAACACCCAAGTATTCACCGACAGTAAAAACTTCACTCTTATGTAAATCCCAAATCAGACCAATATCAACAGCACCATCACCAAATTTACAATAATAATATAAATATCCATCTTCATCTAAATTTCCAGTTCCAATAACAACTCCAAAATAATTTGATGCTACTGAATAAGCTACTGGAGTTCTTAGATAACTTTTTAACATTGAAGATGAAAATTGTCTCATAGGTTCTCCAAATTCATGTTCAAATATTTTGGTGATTTTTGAATGAATTTCATCTTGGCAAAATGTTTTTAATTCAATATCAAAAGCTTTACATAATTCATATGCTCTTGATTGAATTGCTGGTGTTGAATAAATTGGTTGAGCTAAGGCTATAATTCTTCCACCATTGAATGTATTAAAAGGATGTGATTGAATTGTATTTGCCTTTTCCTGAGCTTTTTTTAATAATCCAAGCACACAAGCAGAATCAACTCCACCACTAACTGATAAAACAGCAGTGTGAATTTTAAATTTTTCTAAATATCTTAAAAATTCATCAATTCTTGAATTTACAAATTGTTCAGGATCAAATGCCCTTTTAGTTCTAATTGATTTAAGTTCAGTATCTAATTCACTTTGTATTTGTTCCATTATTATTTATATGTATTTATTATTTTCTAATTAATTTGTATTCATATAAAAATTCAATTTTTTTAAATAGTTTCTTGATTATTGACATTTTTATCAAATTCAATACAATCAAGTAATTTTTTACACTGAGGACAAGAATATTCAACATTAAATTTACCCTCAATATCTTTATCAGCCATTTTATTTATATATGTATGTGTTGAATGAACCATCAAACTCTTTACAATACAAGATGAATGAAATTTATGTCCACATTCAAAAGTCATATTATTTCCATTTGTTAACAAATCCCAACATATTAAACATTCAATTGGTTTGGAATTACAATCACACAATTCATAATTAGCCCATAAATCAAAAACTTTTGCCACCATATCATCACGAGTTTGTCTATTATTATCACTATACCAATTTTTATCATAATGGTTTATAATTTCAAGTAATGTTAATTCTGATATTTTATGTAAATTTGGTCTCGTAGATTGTTTTATATATTGTGTATTCATTTATATTTTTTAGTTATTGAATAAAATATCATATATAATATTTTTTATAAATTATTTTTAAATTTTTTTATAAATATTATTATATATAATAATTATTTTCAATGTCTAATAAATTTATGTTTAAACTTGAAAAAAAAAGTCTAAAAATTAATTTGGAAACTTCTGATATCAATAAAATTGTGTTGAAATTTATTGGAGTTTATGGTAAAGAAAAAACCATATTCAATACTAAAGTAAATATTAAATTAAATTCTAACAATATTAACAATATTAATAATTTAATTAAAAAAGTTGAAATAATTGAATTGAATGTAAATAATTATAACTATAACTATTTATTAAAACACAATATATATACATTGGAAAATTCATCCTCTTCATCTTCTATCGCATCAGATGGAGAAATTTATAACCAAGTTATGAAATTTATTAAAAACATTAAATTCATTGCTGAAAATAACAAATTATCATGTGTTTTTAGTTTGAAAAAAACCAACATTAAAAAAGTTAAAGTTAAAGGAAAAATTAATTAAATATATTTATATAA
>Ga0172367_10004761_pt1 | contig 16715 bp, 22 predicted proteins | sample Lak10m_FD_114542 | JGI IMG/M metagenome (GOLD analysis project Ga0172367, IMG submission 114542) | Freshwater microbial communities from Kabuno Bay, South-Kivu, Congo - kab_022012_10m | ecosystem: Environmental > Aquatic > Freshwater > Lake | place: Democratic Republic of the Congo: South-Kivu...
AGAAGGCTCTAGTGCAAAAATCAGATTCCTACCAGACGCTAACACACAAAACTCATTCTTCTGGGTAGAGCGATTAATGATCCGACTTCCATTTGCTGGTATCAAAGGCCAAGCAGATTCGAAGCCTGTTGTAGTACAAGTCCCGTGTGTAGAAATGTATGGCGACGCATGCCCTATCTTGGCTGAAGTTCGTACTTGGTTCAAAGATCCAGGCCTGGAAGAAATGGGTCGTAAGTACTGGAAAAAGAAATCATACCTGTTCCAAGGTTTTGTAAGAGAAAATCCACTAGCGGACGACAAAACACCTGAGAATCCTATTCGTAGATTCGTTATTAGTCCCCAGATTTTTAATTTGATCAAGGCTGCACTAATGGATCCAGAACTAGAAAGCATGCCAACTGATTACACCGCCGGTTTGGATTTCACTGTTACAAAAACCAGCAAAGGCGGTTATGCAGACTACAGCACCAGTAAGTGGAGTCGCAAAGAGACTGCGCTGACAGCACAAGAACAAAGTGCAATTGACAGTTTTGGTCTTTACAACCTGAGTGACTTTTTGCCTAAGCGGCCGGGCGAGGTAGAACTCAAGGTGATTAAAGAAATGTTTGAGGCAAGTGTGGACGGGCAAGCATATGATCCGGATCGTTGGAGTCAGTATTTCAAGCCAAGCGGATTCCAAGGCAAAGGCAGTGACGATTCTGAAACCACTGTGGCTCCTGTCGCAAAGGCCGCTGCTGCTTCTGTGCCTTCTGCTGTATCAATTGATGCCGACGAAGATGATGATGTACCAGTAGCAACAGCGCCTGTGCAAGCCGAAGCTGCTAAACCTTCAAGCCAACGAGCTGAGGATATCTTGGCAATGATTCGTAATCGTAGCAAACAGTAAGGTACCAGATGTTATCGCAATTAGATAACATCATCTTTCCTGATCGTTGCGATGTGCTAGAAATAGTTCCATCGCAGCGATTTGTCTATCCTATTTATAAAAACGGAAGCAGTAGTTTATATAGTTCAGGATTTAGATTGGTGGATAATGATGAGCTCAAAGATATTAAAATTATAGATATATTTGTACGGAATCCCTATGATCGTTTTGTTTCTGGGATCAATAGTTTTTTACAATATAATCCTAAATTAGATAGGGAAACTGCATTTTACTTTATTACTAATTATCTTTTTATTAACAGGCATTTTTGTCCGCAATTTTATTGGCTAGTTAATCTTAAAAGATTCACAAATGCTTTAATTAGAATAAATTCTATTGACCAACTAAATGACATTACCGCACTCAAATATAATCAAAGTCAAGATCCTTTATTAGATGAAATTTTAAGTACCGAGAAAGTACATTTTTATCTTTCAATTGATAAAGTGCTAACTGAAGACCTATTAGGACAAACGGTTCCGTTTAAACTTATTTGTCAAACTTTGAAACATCGTTATTCAAATGTTTACGCAGAAATTGTTCAAAGAAGCATTGATTTATGCAGTGTCCTAGACTAGATCACTTTGTAAGATTAAATTATAACGGAACAGTAAGTCGTTGTGGGCATATGATTGATCCTCCGCAATTCAACACCATCAACGATATGGAAAAAAGTGATTGGCTTAGCAATATTAAAATACAATTAAAGCCAAAGGAGTGCGCACGTTGTTTTGAAACAGAATCAGTGAACGGGGAAAGCATAAGAATTAATGCAATTAAATTCCACCAACAACAGACTATTCCAAATTATCTCAGTGTAGGTGGTGTTTTGGATAATGTTTGTAACAGTGCATGTCTTACCTGCGACAACAATCACAGCACAAAAATTGGTAGTCTTGAATCCAAAACTTTTCCAATAATAGACAACAGTAACAATTTTTGGAAATTACCTTTAAACAGAATAGTGCATATAGACATCAATGGAGGGGAACCAAGTGCAAGTAAAAATTATAAAAATTTGCTTAACAATTTACCTCACAATGTAAAATCTATTAGAGTCAATACAAATTGTTCTATTTTTTTGGACGAGGTAATTGATATAATTAACAAAGGGATTAAAGTAACAGTAACAGCAAGTTTAGATGGAATTAATGGGGTGCATGATTTTGTTCGATGGCCTATTAAATGGGACAAATTTTATCAAAATTTGTTACGTTACAAAAGCATACCTGATTTAGATTTAAACACCTGGACCACAGTAAGCGCCTTAAATATTGGAGATTTTATAAATATCAAAAAATTTGTCACGCAAAACAATATCAATCATTCATATGCTTTTTTGCATCACCCAGATCCGATCAATGTAAAATATAAAAATAATCTGACTGAACAATACAAAGATTTGTTCCCAAACAAAATAGCCACAGATAAAAATAATCAACAAGAACTAGATTCTTGGCTTTTTGTACAAAAACAATTACGAGATTCAAAATGAAAATAGCTATATCAGGAAGCACTGCTGGTATTGGACAAGCACTGTCAGAAATCTATACATCAAAAGGACACGAGGTAATAGGTATAAGTCGAAGAATTGGTTTTAATATCAAATCAATTCCAAAGACTGTTTCAGTGATTAAGCAGTGTGATATTTTTATTAACAATGCTCAATCAGGTTTTGCACAAACCGAGTTATTGTTTGCTATGTATAAAGAATGGCAGGGAATTCCTAATAAAAAAATCTTTTCAATTAGCACCATGATGACTTCAGAACCTTGTAGTGGGTTGCCAGGACTAGAGATGACTGAATATTATGTACAAAAAATTGCACTTGAAGAGGCAATTAGACAATTAAGACATTTTCATAATTGGCCAAAATTATATTTAATTAAACCCGGTGCAGTGGCTACACAACCAGGACAACTACATCCCAGACCTTATGCAGAAGTTACTCATTGGGCTAATACTCTTGTAAATCTAATGGATACAGGAAACGACTTAGAAATTACCGAAATCTCTCTGGCAGTGAACTATCCATGAATCATAAAGATTATCTTACTAACAAAATGTTTTGTCCAATTCCGTGGACTGGCCTGATGTATAATTTTGATGGTACAATTAAAAATTGCATACGGAGTTCTGCACCAATTGGAAATATAAAAGAAAACTTGGTAGAAGAAATTTTGCATAACAGTGATAATGTGACCACTAAAAGCTCTATGTTAAAAAACCAACCAGGAAAAAGATGTTATCCTTGCTACGATTTAGAGCGCGGACAAAATAGTTTTGATATAATAAGTGATAGAGTTTTTTATTTAAGAGAACTCAAAGATGTACCAATAACAACTTATGACGATATTCACAAATTTGATTTAAAAAAAATAGATGTACGTTGGAGTAACTTATGTAATTTTGGCTGTATATATTGTAGTGCAGAATACAGCAGTCGTTGGGAAAATGAATTAAAAATTAAAATTGATACTCCTGACAATGTACAACAAAAAAGATTCAAAGAATTTATTTTTAATAATGCAAAAAAATTAAAACATATTTACTTAGCCGGTGGCGAACCATTGTTAATGAAGGAAAATTTAGAGCTGCTTGATCTATTAGATACTGAAGCAAAAATAAGAATTAATACCAATTTAAGTAAAACTGATACTCGAGTTTTTGAAAAAGTCTGTAGTTTTAAAAATGTTCATTGGACAGTAAGTTTAGAAACCATTGAAGAAGAATATGAATATATTAGATATGGAGCTAGTTGGGTTAATTTTGTAAATAATTTAAAAATAATTTCAAAATTAAATCATAAAATTTCGTTCAATATGCTTTATTTCGCTCTTAATTCCACAAGTATTTTTTCATGTATAGATTTCTTAAAACAATTAGGATTTCATAATAATAGTTTTATAATTGGAACTTTATTGCATCCCGAAGATTTAAATGTTAGGCATTTACCAGATAGTATGTTAAACTTAGCTAGAGAAAACTTGCAAACAAGATTAAATCAAAAACCAGGATTTTTATTAGAAAATGGCTTACAAAACGTTATTGAATATATAAATCAGCCATTTAATAGAAATACAAATAAATTATTTGATTATTTGAAAGTATTAGATAAAAGACGCAACTTAGATAGCACCAAAATTTTTAAGGAACTTTATAATTATGGCAACCAAACCTTTTGATGTATCAAAATTTCGCAAAAGTATTACAAAAAGTATTGACGGTATCTCCGTGGGATTTAACGACCCCACCGACTGGATCTCAACCAACAATTACGCTCTTAACTATCTTATTAGCGGGGACTTTAATAAGGGCATTCCAATGGGTAAGGTTACTGTATTCGCTGGCGAATCTGGCGCGGGTAAATCCTTTATCTGCTCAGGAAATCTGGTTAAGAACGCTCAAGAACAAGGTATATATGTTATTCTTATTGATACTGAAAACGCACTCGACGAAGCCTGGCTTCACGCACTCGGTGTCGATACTGCTGAAGACAAACTTCTCAAACTTAACATGGCAATGATCGACGATGTGGCCAAGATGATTACAGAGTTTGTTAAAGAATACAAAACCTTACCCGAAGATCAGCGTCCCAAAGTTCTGATTGTGTTGGACAGTTTGGGTATGTTGCTAACACCAACCGATGTAAATCAATTTGAAGCAGGCGACCTTAAAGGCGACATGGGCCGTAAGCCCAAAGCACTTACTGCACTGGTTCGTAACTGCGTAAACATGTTCGGCTCCTTAAACATCGGGTTGGTAGCCACAAATCATACCTACGCTTCACAGGATATGTTTGATCCAGATGATAAAATTTCAGGCGGCCAAGGCTTTATCTACGCAAGCTCGATCGTTGTTGCCATGCGTAAACTCAAACTAAAAGAAGATGAAGATGGTAACAAGATCTCAGAAGTCAAAGGTATCCGTGCAGCTTGTAAGATCATGAAAACACGCTATGCCAAACCGTTCGAAAGCGTACAAGTCAAGATCCCTTACGAACAAGGAATGAATCCTCATAGCGGACTAGTTGACATGTTTGAAGCAAAAGGTTTTTTAACTAAAGAAGGTAACAGTCTTAAATACACGCTAGCAGATGGCACAGTGATCAAGCAATTCCGCAAGGCATGGGAGCGCAATGATGACGGTAGTCTTGATCGTGTAATGGCAGATTTTACCGCTAATCCACACAAAGACACTGCTATCCAACCAGAAGAGGAAACAGTCGAATGAGTATTGATGTTGAAGTCTTAATCGAATCGTATATTACACTTAAAGAATATATTCCTGCAAAAGAACGACAGGCAGCGGCAGATAACTTAGTAAGTATGCTTGTTGATAATCTAAGCGATAAAGAACTAAGAGAATTTGGTGGCACCGATAGTTTTACTAAACGAGCCATTGAAGAATATTTAGACGACGGAGACGAAGAAATTGATTACGAAGACTAATGTGGTATAATCGTGTTGTTGCAGATCTGGGAACGATACCGGCCTTCATTGATTATTACGAAGGTGAACTCGCTACGGCAAAAACAGAAACATTTATACGAGGTAATGTTGAAAAGTCCGCTGCGAATCTACCGGGTATTACAGAGCACAGATTTAACCAGCTTCAGGAGATCGAGGCTATACTTAACTATCTTAATATACAACTTCGCAAGATTAGACGAAAGCATTTTCAAAAATACTTGGAATCTTATGCCCGAGCTCTTACAAGTCGCGACGCTGAGAAATATACAGATGGCGAGGATGAAGTCATTGACTTTGAAACGATCATTAACGAAGTTGCTTTGCTTAGAAACAAGTGGCTTGGAGTTATGAAAGGTCTAGAAAGTAAACTTTATGCTAGGTCATGTGGTACGATTACGCACAGCCGGTATGGAAGACATTGTAGTATAATGAATTATAAAGAACATGCAGAAAAAATACTTAAAGAATGGGCATTGTGCTCAAACGCTCGCCCAAAAAACAATGCTGTTGATATACAAATCGAAAAAGATGTATGCGGAAGATTCGCAACTCATTTAATCCATAATCTTAATTGGGGATCAGAATCTGAATTAGCCGAAGCATGCCATCAATTAGAGTCTAGACTAACACCACTTCGAGAAAAAATTATAATAGAGGTAATTCAAAATGGGTCTGTTTAAAAACGCTGAAGAAAGTTTTCAACACAGCCAACCAATTAGAGATCTACTATATCAATATGATAGTTTTTTAGACAGCTTAGAAGTTATAGCAGATTATGGTTGCGGAGCAGGACTTGATATAGAATGGTGGACTACATTAGTTACTAGAGATGACCCGCCTGAACCTAGGAACTACACTTGTTATGCTGTAGATACAAATATAAAACAAATTGAACCAAGAATAAAAAATTATAAAAATTTGTTTGTATTTGAAGCAGATATAGAAATAGATCAACCTGTGCCAAGAGAAATAGACTTACTCTGGTGCAGAGATACGTTTCAGTATCTAACTAATCCACTTAATACTTTACGTATGTGGAATGAAAACATGAGTGTAAACGGAATGTTAATTCTATCAATTCCGCAAAGCATACATTATGAAAACAATAGACTAAACAATATAAGCCGTAACGGTTGGTATTATAATTATAATGTGGTGAATTTAATGTATATGTTAGCAGTCAATGGGTTTGATTGCCGCGACGCATATTTTAACAAAGACGAAAATGATATGTGGTTATATGCTGCTGTTTATAAAAGTGACATTAGTCCAATGAATCCTAAAACTACTTCATGGCATGATTTAGTTGACGCTAACCTGCTTAATGAAAGCATTAGAATGTGCATAGACAGGTATGGGTATGTAAAACAAGAAGAAATTCTGACTACATGGCTAGATAAAAATTTTTACAGAATTAAAGAATAAAATAAGTCAATAAATATGTGTTATGCGTGATTTAATTAACATTTTAAATGAAGTAACTCTTTCCAAATACGGCCCTGGACAAAAGTTTATTTTAAGCAACAACGCAGCCGGGCAACAATTATCTTCGCAATTAGCTGCTCTTGGACTGAACATAGTTGGACCTATTGAACTTACAAACAAATCTAAAGGGGTTGAATCCTTAGTGAATAAAAGCGAGATAATTACACGATTTGGTCAAGGCAATGATGTGTATGAATTCCGCACCGAAGATAATGTATATTTCTACGTATTTGGAACTACAGGCACTATACAAACTGCATTAAATCATAGTAAGGAAAGCCAAATTAGTAATCGCGGCGAAGTAAGTGAAGGCTTATTGGGCGCAGCTATGTTTGCAAAGTTCGCTAAAAGGCAACCTGGCGAGGAAGTTGGACAAGTAACACCTGCAGATATAACCACAGTACTTGACACCCTACAAGCTCACGGCAATGATACTTATAGCGTAACAGTTAATGATGCCGAGAGTGAAATTGCTGATACAATTAGTTTTATACTAAAATTAAAAACTGCCCCTTACCAGGATTTGATGAATCCATTGAAAAGGAAATTGTTGACCAGTGAATTAGCAAGTGCCGCTGCCTATGTTAATAATCCAATGGCAGAAAGATACAGTAAGTATTTTTATCTTAATGGTCGTGCAGACGAAATCAATATTATGGCAGATGGTGCTGCAAGTGAAACAGATAAAAAGTCAGATGTTTGGGTAGCCATAAAGGATAGAAATGGCGCAATGCGCACACTAAAACTTAATGCAAGTTTAAAAGTTGGCGGCATAGCTCAATTTGGTCAGGTCAGTGGCACCAGCATTGAAACAATGATTGAACTTTTTGGATATTTTGGAATAGATGTAACTCCATTTACAGACAAGTATGAAAAAGAAGTAAAAAAAGATCAATTCAAAGCAATTGAGTACATGTATAGACAAATTGTGGACGAACTACAATCACGATTAGCTGGAGATAGCGACAATGAAGAAGCTAAATTTGTAGATAATGTTGCTCGTGCTGTAACACATTTTGCTACTCTAGGAGATTCAAATGTTGAACTTGTGGATTTTGACAAAGGTGGTTTTAAGATTTTACGATTTAAAAACCTTGAATATAAATTAAGAAATATTGATTTGACTGCTTCATATATATCAAGTAAAACTAGACCAGAAATAAGTATTCATGATGTAGAAAATCCAAAAAAAGAGTTATTATCAATTCGTTGTAAAATAGAAAACAGACCTTCGGGACCTTATGTAAGAAATATTATTGAAAAAGGAAATTTGTTAGAAGAAATAACTAAGGTCCAGGAAAGAAGTTTTCGAGAATTAGAAACACCAGATCCAGAAAAAACTAGAGTAAAAATTAAACATCCTGGCAGACAAGCTGAACCAAGAGATAAAGATACTACCCCTCGTCGTAAACGCGATAAGTAATCAAATGCAAAGACCAACACTAGAAATCACGACCATGATTGGTTGTCCATTGATGTGCAATTATTGTCCTCAAGATAGCCTTAGAGATGCATATGGAACAGAAGATGTGAAATATATGTCTCTTGATACTTTTAAAATATCTTTAAGTAAAATTCCTGCTAATACCAGAATTGATTTTTCTGGTATGGCCGAAGCCTGGGTGAATCCTGCATGCACTGATATGTTAGAGCACGCCTTAAAACAAGGTCACAATGTTGCTATATATACCACACTTTATAATTGGAATCTTGATACTGCTCACAAAGTTGAAAATTTACTCAGTCTATATAGAACACAGGTAGAGGTATTTAGTATTCATTTTCCAGACGAATATGGCAATATGAAGGGCTGGAAGTACAGTGAAGAGTGGGTACAGGTATTTCAATTAGTTACCTCGGCAGTGCAAACAGCAGGTATAAAGTTAGAAGCAATGACCATGAGCGATCATGGAAAAATACATAAAGACCTACAACATTTAGGCATACAGTTATATAACTGGTTTGGACACGATAGGGCAGGTAGTCTTGACAAAGAACAAGTAAAAGAACAACCTATAAATTTTATTGACAAACATGAACGACCAGTGCGTTGCAGTAAAACTATCAATTATGATCAACATGTTCTACTTCCCAATGGTGATGTAGTGCTTTGCTGTATGGATTACAACACAAAACATATATTGGGTAACTTAGTTACAGATAGTTACCAAGATTTGTTTACGGGGCCTGGAATGACGACACTGTTGAGAGAAAATACCAAAAGTTGTTTTAGCTCTTTAAGTTTGTGTAAAAGTTGCACAGATGCAGAATATTATGTATAATAATAATATGAAAATTTATATAGCTATGGCAGAGTTTGAAGATGGAAATAGAATGATTGAACGAGCCTATCGAACTTATGAAGCTGCCAAAATTGCTGCAAATGAAATGATAAAAGATGTTGAATCGAACACTAACTGGCAGGTCGTGCCAGTTATTGAAGAATTGGATCTTATAGATGATTAGTCGAGTACAAGAAACATTAGATATCCTTCAAGAAGAATGTGCAGAGGTAATTGTCGAAGTTAGTAAGTGTAGGCGATTTGGATTAGATTCCTTACATTACAAGACAGGAATAAAGCACATTAATATGCTTGAAATGGAATTAGGCGATGTACTTGCTATGATTGATATTTTGCTAGAACAAAAGTTAATTGATCAAATTAACTTAGATATAGCCAAAGAAAATAAAAAGTTAAAGTTGAAAGAGTGGAGCAAAATTTATGACTGAGTTGTACAGAGGCATTTTAGAAATTTTAGTTATGCGCTTTATCGAACAGGTAGAAACATTAAGAATGCATATTCGATCTCACAATTCAGGACATGCAGAAAACTCTCAAATTGATGTTGGTGTCATTGGTTTTTGGAATCTAACGTTGGAAATAATTTTTACAATATTTTCAATTCTGTTTTTACTTACTGGAGTTTGTTTGGCAGTTATATTGGCTGTAGTTGCTTATCCATTTGCTGCATTTATAAATTACGGTAGTTGGTTATTGCATAACACCAGGCATCCCTCGGACGATAAGCCAACAATAATTAGACAAGATAATGGCCAAGAAAAAAACTAATGTAGCCAAAGGTCGTAATAGTTACGATGCCACCCTTGATAATTCATTGGTGGCATTTTTTAATAAAAATATTACACCTTACGCTACCGAAGTAGGAGGGCCTAAGTTTGATCTAATACCAGTAGAAAAACAAAAAGATATTATGATAAATGTTGCTCGAATGCATGCCGAGCAAGAATATAATCGTATTATGGATTTAGTGAATGTTTTAACTAAACAGGCATCTGAACTTAGAAGACGCTTAGAAATAACAGATGCAGTTCACGCTGCCAAATACGATTTTCAAATATACCACGGGCAGTGTTACTGGCTTTGTTTTGATAGTAAAATTAATAACACCAGACTGACATCAACTGGACCAAGTGATTGGACAACCGGACCTCCGGACAATTACACTTACATTGCAAAAGTAAAATGGTTAGGAGATTATACTTGGATTGAAGTTCCTACCACACAAACGTCTTCGAATAATAATCAACAATTTTAGCAAGTTCTAATTCAAATACAGCCTTAGGTTCCCATCCTAAGGCTTTTAATTTATCATCTTTAATACTGTATCGCACATCTTGACCAGGTCTGGTGATATTAAGATCCAAAAATTTATTTGAATCTACTTTTTTATTGAAGAACTTATCAATTATTTTCATTGCAATCACAATATTTTGTTCTTCATAATTTCCTGAAATATTGTAAATTTCGTTTTGTACATTTGATTCAATTATCTTTATAATTGCTAAAGCAGTGTCACTTACATGTAACCATGTTCTACTAGGCAATCCTGCGTCATGAAGTGGAATAGGTCTGCCAAGTCGCAAACTTTTAATACTTTTAGGGATAAACTTTTCTGTGTATTGACCAATACCGTAATTGTTAGTTGGTCTAACTATAACATACGGCACCTTGAATGTACGTGCCCAGGCTAGTATTAGTTGATCAGCTGCGGCTTTAGTTGCAGAATAAGGATTACTAGGTTTCAGTAAATCTGTTTCTGCGTGACTGCCTACTTCAATATCGCCATACACTTCATCTGTGCTAAAATGAAGCAGTGTAGGCATTTTAAAACGATGACGTTCTTTAATTAGATTTAATAAATGATGTACACCGTTGATATTACTGCGCAAAAAAACATCTGAACTTACTATACTGTTATCCACGTGTGTTTCTGCTGCGGTATTAATTATGTAATCGCAGTCGTGTAACATTTCTAAATCATTAATATCAGATTCTATAAATTTAAACTGCGGATTAGATATCAGTTCTGGCAGAAATTGAATATTAGCCGCATATGTTTTTTTATCAACACCTATTACATACCAACCTTGATTTAGGCAGGCACGGGTCACATGATAACCTATAAATCCTAAACAGCCTGTGACATAAACAATTTTAGTGCTCATATTTTTCTGGTTAAATTTAAGTATTCTGGTTGATCGCTTGTAATAAATCTATCCCAAATGTTTTCTAAATCTAAGATACTGCCCGGTTTAAATACGCCAATGTTTGGTAATGCCTGTAACACCTGTTCGTCGTCGTGTGCCCAATGGCTTATACCGTCATGACTGTAGTCTTTGTCTCTACCTGAACCAATTAGTTTAACTGGTATTTGTTCATGGTTAACATAATTACGCAAAAACTCAAATGGTCTATATAACAAAAAACTACTCATTGAGTAACAAACTGGTTTAAGGCCTTCATTGGCCATACCAATAGCTACACCAATCATTAATTGTTCGGCTGCTCCTACATTATAAAATCTATCCGGAAATGCATTACGGATTTGATCTAATATGCCAAAGCCAAGATCAGCAGTAATTACACGAATATCGGGATCGTCTATCATGCTTTGAAGCAAAAGTGCTGCACATTCTTTTCTCATTGTACGATCTCCGCATAATCCTCAGGTTTAAGAACATAGTAATGCGTAAGTAATTCCTTAGCAAATGACCATGCAGGGGGATCACTAAATCTCAAATTGATTCTTGGAAGGAATGCTTGCAGTCTATGTGATAGTTGATGAGTATCAATCATGTCATATGCACCCATACCGTTTATGTTAGCATATACATGCAAATTATTGACATTGTTATCTTGGATAAAACGCAGTGCTTCCCAAACACTGCCTTCTGCACATTCTCCGTCGCTGATCATGCACCAAACATTTTTGTCGGGTCGAGCTAATGCATGCCCAACTGCAATAGGTAATCCTGATCCTAGACTGCCTGTAGAGCAATACAAATGATTGTCTAAGTCTCTGCCGGGATGGATACCGTGTTTGTGTAGTAAAGCGACAGGATCTACATTGTAGTATTTTTCTAATATCACATACAGAGCAAGACCAGCATGACCATTACTGAGAATAAACACTTCGTCGTTTTGACGTAAGCGATAAATTTCTTCAATGATCGGCAAAGCACTCAATGTGCTGCTGAGATGGCTTAGACGTTCTTGATATGTAATATCAATTAATCTACGAGTGGTTGGTGTCATTTCCATGCGAACAATTGATCGTGAATTACTGATTCTGTTTGGTATCCGTGCCGTTGAAATAATTCGGCTAGTTGCTGTCTATTTGATTCTAAATTACCAGGCCACGCACTTTCTTCCACATTGGTTTGATGTACTTCAACGAACCAAAATTTTACTTTATCTGCAATTGGTCCCAAAGTTTCATCAGTTAATGCCTGCATTTCAGAACCTTCGATATCACACTTTATAAAATCCACATAGTCTAAATTTTCTTTAAACAATAATGTTTCTAAAGTCATACACTGCACTTTGGTTTCTTGACCATTACGATTTAACATGCTGTTGGTAGTGCTATTTTCATTGATGTAAAATGAGATCATTTCGTTGTGCGGACCAATTGCTAGTTGTAATGTTTTTATTTTATTATCATTTTTAACAACTTCTTGTAATACGGTGTAAGTAGATGGAGTTGGCTCCACTGCAATAATTTGGCTACAACTATCGGCGGCGTATAAGCTAAACAATCCGCAGTTTGCACCTAGATCAATAACTACCATATCATTTCTATCTTGAAAGATAGGATCATACATTCTATCTTCATTGATTTGTCGCAAGATTATATCTGTGTAGTTTTCAGGATTAGCAAACCATGTTGTAACATCTGGATGGCTGCTTTGATATATATAATTTTGTTGCTTGCTAGTTTTAATTAATTGTTCGATCATATTTTCCTTTTATTAAAAAATCTCTAATCCCATCTTCTAATCGATATTCGCAGTCAAATCCCAGTTTAAATGATTTTGCTATATCGCACACCCATACCGTGTTTTCAAATGCCTTACGCATTTCTGCTACTTTGGCTACAGGAGCATCAGTTTTTTCTGTAATCTTTATCCATAAATCTAATAAATCAAAATTGCTGGTTTGAAATCCACTACCGAAGTTTATAATTTCGCCTGGTGCCAAATCCCAGTGTTGCAATACAAGATCTATTCCACGTACAAAGTCTGCAATATAAATGAAATCATGATAACCTTGATATAGAGTCATTGGCTCGTTATATTTGAATGCTCTATACAATTTTGGAAATAGCCGGTGTGGTCGTTCTCCGGGTCCATACACACTGTACGGTCTAACTATCCAAACGGGCAAGTTGTGTAATCTTGCCCACCCTTGACACAGTAATGTGGCTGCACCTTTTGTTGCCTGATAAAAATCAACAGGTTTTAATAATGTATCCTCGCTGGTAGCATGATCGGTTGGACCATATTCGCTGCTGCTGCCAATTTGGATCAATTGACACCATTGCTTGCACTCTTGTACATATTCAAGCACAGTTTGAACCATGATAATATTTGGTTCAAACATACGTTCGTAATCATAAATTTCTGCTGCTGAATTTATAATAGCATCTGGTCGAAACCAACGAAGAGTCGACATCAAATGCTCATCTCGTTTAAATACATGAACTTCATGTCCACGTTGAGCGTAATAGTCGACTAGATTTTGTCCAACAAAACCCGTAGCACCTGTGATGAAAATTTTCATCGAATAATTAATGGTAAATGAGTACTAGCTCGTTCTATTCTAGTTGGTTTATAGGTTCCAGGCCAATGTACAATCCAGTCGCCGGGTTCCCATGCACCACTATTACCGAGTATATCAAATCTAGCATCGCAGTAATCGTATATCTCGGGTTCATAACTATTCATGTATTTTTGAGGCACAATTTTTACTACATGTTGATATTCTTCAATGGTGTCTATAATTACTTGCTGCTCGGCCCATTCTACATCTTTATATTTTGCTTCGCTATCAATAATCATTAGCAGATAAGCACGACCTTCGTTGGTATTACGTGCTAAAAAATTTCCGGAATTCAAATTAAGACGATCCACTGGGACAATAAAATGATAATCATCGTCTATTCTATCTTCAATTGGTATAGTTAAATTGGTAATCATAGCATCGCACTCAGAAAAAAGTAGCCATTCTATTTCTGGATGCTGATTAAAAAGATCTAGCGTAAAATGAATTTTGTTAAAGCCAGTAATTGTGCTATATTTTAATTCTGTTAGCACATGAAACTGATAACCATATCTTGTACAATATTCTCGTTTAGATTGATCAGTTAGTTCAGCTAAATCGGCGTAATTGGCATCGTGTAAGCTTGCGACTGCGTGCATAAGTGTCCTTGAAATTCAATGTAAGGTATTTATTATACTAAGTATTGTCATGAAAATCTATGATTGTTTTACGTTCTTTAATGAATTTGATTTACTCGAATTAAGATTACGTGAATTGTATGATCACGTTGATTATTTTGTATTGGTAGAGGCAGATACCACTTTTCAAAATAAAGAAAAACCTTTTTACTATCGTGACAATATAGATAGATTCGGTCCATGGCTAGATAAAATATTATCAATTTCAATTACAGGAATGCCTACTGATACTGACACCTGGGGCAGAGAGAGATTCCAAAGAGATGCAATTTTAAATGGTTTGAGTGGTAATGACACCGATGATATCGTTATGATTGGTGATGTTGATGAAATTCCTAGAATTGAAACCGTTGCGAAATTAAGAACTAGTACCCAAAATATCTGGGGCTTTCGAATGCCTTTGTTCAATTTCAAATTCAACTATATGATGTGTACTCAAGACTATTATTCTGTTTGGTCTGGTGCTATACGAAGACATTTGTTAAATAGCCCAGAAGATTTTAGACGCATGCGACACATACTTAATCAATGTCCATATAACTTTCAAGATGATAATGTCCAAATCGTAGAACATGCCGGTTGGCATTTTACCTATTTAGGATCAGAAGATTTTGCTCGAGATAAAATTCGTAGTTTCGCACATGATGAAACTAATAGACCGGAAATTTTAGATCAATTGGATATTGAGGACAGCATACGCCGCGGTGTGGGTATCATTCGTACCAACAACGATTACAGATTCACACCAGTGGCCATAGACGATTATCTTCCAAAAACATTAATTAACAATATTGATGAATATAGAAGTAGAATAATAGAACAAGATAATTTACCTTCAGCTAGACAATACCTTCCTGCCGTGTTATAATACTAGTTCATTATGGAGGTACCATGTTTGAATCAATTGAAATTAGACGAGTAGCAAATGGTTTTGTAGTTACGGTCAATATGGAAGATGAAACCGTAGAATATGTATTTGACACTGCTCGTAAAGCAATGAGTCATATTAAGCAATTTGTAGCCCCAAAAGCAGGCGAATAAATATGTTTATTCAATAATCAATGAGGTTTCATGTCAAAACGAGTATTAATCACCGGCGGTGCTGGATTCATCGCACATCATGTAATTGACTTATTTTTACGTACAACAGATTGGCACGTTGTTTGTTTAGATAGACTAGATATTTCTGGTAATCTAAATAGGCTACACGACATGCTACAGGATCACGATCCTCGAACGGTAAGCCAACGTCTGCGTATTGTGTTCCACGATCTCAAAGCAGAAATCAATAGTCAAATAGTACATGATATAGGCCCAATTGATATCGTATTACACTTAGCCGCTGGTAGTCATGTGGATCGTAGTATTCAATATCCCATGGAGTTTGTACAAGACAATGTAGTAGGTACCGTAAACTTATTAGACTATGCCAGGAAAAACCACCCTAATCTGGAAAAGTTTGTATACTTTTCGACTGACGAGATATTTGGGATTGCACCAGTGGGTGTTTCGTATAAGGAGTATGATAGATATAACTCAACCAATCCCTACTCCGCGTCTAAAGCGGCGGCCGAAGAATTCTGCGTTGCTTATGAGAATACTTATAAGATGCCTATTGTCGTTACACATACAATGAATGTGTTTGGTGAAAGACAACACCCAGAAAAATTTATTCCAGCTACTATACAAAAGGTGAGAGATGGCGAAACGGTCATTATACATTCGGATCCCACCAGGACCGTTGCAGGAAGCAGGATGTATATCCATGCTCGTGACGTCGCTGAAGGTCTTATGTTCATACTCGGTCTCAAGGACTATACTCATAGGGGTGACTATGGACACGCCCACTGTCCAAAGTTCAACTTGGTCGGTACCGAAGAGATCGATAACCTTACTCTTGCACAAATGATTGCCAGTGCTGTGGGCCGAGAATTACAATATGAAATGACCGACTTCCATACCAGTCGTCCAGGACATGACATGCGATATGCACTGGATGGGGGCTTGCTAAAGAGTCTTGGCTGGGAACCTAAGATTAAGTTGTCTGAACGTATTAATGAAATGGTTCAAT
>Ga0172367_10004762_pt1 | contig 16713 bp, 16 predicted proteins | sample Lak10m_FD_114542 | JGI IMG/M metagenome (GOLD analysis project Ga0172367, IMG submission 114542) | Freshwater microbial communities from Kabuno Bay, South-Kivu, Congo - kab_022012_10m | ecosystem: Environmental > Aquatic > Freshwater > Lake | place: Democratic Republic of the Congo: South-Kivu...
ACAACCATGAAGATGAGCGTATTTTAAACAATCTAAATGTCCATTTTTAGCTGCATTAGAGCAAGTTTCTTCATCCCAAGGACAACCATGAAGATGAGCGTATTTTAAACAATCTAAATGTCCTCCATAAGCTGCATTAGAGCAAGTTTTTTTATCCCAAAGACAACTATTTTCATGAGCGTATTTTAAACAATCTAAATGTCCTCCTGAAGCTGCATATTCACAAGTTTTTTTATCCCAAAGACAACCATTTTCATGAGTGTATTTTAAACAATCTAAATGTCCTCCTGAAGCTGCATTAGAGCAAGTTTCTTTATCCCAAGGACAACCATGAATATGTAAATATTTTAAACAATCTAAATGTCCTTTTGAAGCAGTATCAGAACAAATCCATTTATCCCAAGGACAACCATTTTCATGAGCGTATTTTAAACAATCTAAATGTCCATTTGAAGCAGCATTAGAACAAGTCCTTTTATCCCAATAAAAACCATTTTTATTATCCCAACGAAAACCATTTTCATGGGCGTATTTTAAACAATCTAAATGTCCATTTAAAGCAGCATATTCACAAGTTTTTTCATTCCAAGGATACTGATGACTATGAAGATGTAAATATTTTAATAAATTTAATTTACCATTTAATGCAGCTTCATTTGTTGCATTATTAGCCAAGAATAAAAGTATTTCTATATCTTTAATTAATTTAAAATCAAAAAATATATTTTTTATTTCATCAAATTTTTTTTTAATTATTTTTTTATTATTTAATACATAATCATAAAAATAATATGGTATGTCATCTAAACACCAAAAACGACATGTTTCTAAAAAATTTTTCAAATCATCAACAGTAATAATTTGACTATTAAATAACTTATCATCCGGAATTGTTATATAATTATTTTCATTATCATCATCATTATCTTCATTATTTTCATCAATATTTTCAATTAAGTCCAAATAAAATTTAGACTTTTTTAAATAATCAGGAACAGAATTCAGTGTAATTAGCATTGTCATTATTGTGATTATATAAATATATAATGTTTCAAATATTTTATTTTTCAATTTTTTTGTAAAGTATAATTATAATAAATATCATGAAAATAATAGAATTAAATAATATTAATGAATTACCATTGAATATAATATCAAACATAAATAATAATATTAATTTAAATATCAATTTTGATGATATAAAATGCATAAAACAAATTAATGATTTTTTTAATAACAATCAAAATATAAAAAAATATTATTTAACAAATAATTATACAATTACTATAGATTTAGTTGAAAAAAATTTTGAATTATATTTATGGTTAATAGATTGTGTGGAAATAGCATATAATAAAATATTTAATTCACCTAAATATATTGAATTATTTGAAAATCATTCAAAATGGAATATATCTGTATGTGAAAACATTATGTTTAATTTTCCTTTTACTTTGTCAGATATAATTTATTTGCCAATATCATACATTAAATTATGTTTTTCAACAAATGATATAAATAAATTTGTAAATACATTAGTGCATGAAAAGATCCATTTGGGTCAAAGAGCTAAAGAAAAAGAATGGGAACAATTTATATATACCAATTCCAAAAACTGGATAAAAATAAAATCTGATGATAATATGTTTAATTTAATTAATCAATTGACTAATAATAAAAATTTTAATAATGATGATTTTTGTTTAATATCAAATCCGGATACTTTTTATTCAAATTTTAAATATATTTATTTAGATGAAAATAAATATTATTATGGACAATATGTATTTAATAAAAAAACTCAACATATTGAAAAAAAATATTTTCAATTTGATGTAAGTAAAAAAATATTTGAACTTATAACCAAAGAATTAGAAGAAGAACATCCTTATGAAGTATATGCCTATAAAATTGCTAATGAACTTGTTGGATAATTTTTTTATTTTATATCTATATTGATGTATCTGATATTAAACCAGTGTCAATTGGATTTGTCAATTTTGTTGGGTCTGTGATAAATAAAAATTTATAAAACCAAAAAAATAACAAGATTAAAATAACAAAAGTAAGTATTGCTAAATTCCAATTTTCATTTTCAGTTTTCATATTATTGATTTTGTTTTTTGATGATTTCATTCAATAATAATTATATATAATTGTATATATAATATATTTATATTTCGATTTTTAATTGAGTTTAGTAAAAGGTGTTGAAACTAATTCTGAAACATTTAATTCATATGTGTATTGTTTTCTACTTACAAACCATATAAAATAAATTAAGATACCAACCAATATAATAAAAACTATAGTCTTGTATAATGGATTAGAACAATAATTTATATCATCTAATTTATTTTCAATTTGTTTTCTTAATGATTTAAAATTTTCATATTCATTTACACAAATATTTTTGTCATTATTATAAATAATTTTATTATTTGGATCATCATTTATACCTGTTTGTGTGTATTGTAAAAAAACATTATCCATAAATATATTATATATTTATGAAAAAAATATTCAGATTTGTTAAATAATATTTTCTCTATTTTTCTTGTGTAAATATTCAAATAACAAATAAATTAAAAATATTAATATTACTAACCAAAAAAATATCACATATGTATTTAATGGTTTCCAACAATTAAAATTATCAGAATTTAATCCCATTGTTATTTTTTTCATGTCTGTATCTGAACTTATAAAATTTTCAAGAATATCAATAGCATTTGAATTCTTTAATTCCTGTTCAGATTTATGTAAATTATTTGAATTATTTGAATTATTTAATTTTGGTATATCATTAGGTATTGTTGTTTTATATACTTGATTATAAAAAAATCCTCCACAATTTCCTGTTCCAACATCATCGCAACTGACATTACAAAATTTAATTCTATCTACAGATTGAGTTGTAGGAATTGTATTGGAAGCAAAACATTCATTTCCACCTCTAAGTCCAATATATTCATAATTATTTTCCCTACCCATATTTATACATTCACTAATGTTTGATACTTGACCTAAAAAAGTATTCATTGATGGATTTGATGGGTCATCTGAATAACAACCTATATACATTGATTCATATTGTTTTTCAAATGGAACCAAATAATTAGATTTATCTTCTGATGTTTCTACCGATTTAATTACTTGTTTAACTTCTGGTTTAATTTCTGGTTTAACTTCTGGTTTAGTTTCAGATTTTACTTTTTTAATTGTTGGTGTTATTGTATTTGATACATCAATTGAAAGTTGATCAAATGATTTGGATGCTGCATCAGCAGACTTGTTAATAAATTTTTTTACTTCATCAAGAGGATTAAATTTCATAATTTATTAATATAATTTATAAATTATATTAATATTTTTATTTTTGATAAATCGTAAAATAAATAATTAATAAAACTGAAAATATAATTAACAAAACTGTGTTAGGTATTTCATTTAATAAATTATTGTTTGATTTGGAATTAAAATCTTCATAAATATTTTCTATTTTATCTGTGTATTCAATATCTGATTGTGGATTTTTTTTGTTATTTAATTCATACAAATATGGAAAATTTGTTGTTTTATTATTTAAATTATTTGAATTTTCAATTGGTTTGTCTTCTAACATATAAATATATTTACCATCATATATTGTATTATTGGTAATATAATCAATATAATCTTTTGATTTGTCTGATTTGTCTGATTTGTCTGATTTGTCTAATTTGTCTGATTTGTCTGATTTGTTTGATTTGTTTGATTTGTCTAATTTGTCTAATTCATTAATTAAAGGTGGTGGAAATTTTAATGGATTATTTTTGTTTAATTCTTTTTTAATTTTTTTTGATTTATTTTTTTTTAAATCAATAACTTTATTTAATTTTTGTGATGGATAATAGTAATCACTAATATATTTATCTTCTATTACATAATTATCATTATTAAGATATCCATTTGATAAATTTTTATCAGAATAATTGACTGTTTTAAATAATGGAGGTGTTGGTGTTATTTCATTATACCAAGTATTTTTAATTGTATCAGTAGTATTAGTTCTATTTGGAGGATTAGAAGGTGTTATTATACCTCCACCTCTAATTGATTTAATATTTTTATCATAATTACCATAATATTTATAATTATCACACATTTATTATTAATTATATATTAACTTATATATAATTAATTGATTTGAAAATAATTATTTTCTTAATTTGAAATTTAATATAATAAATATAATCACTAGTAAAAAAAATACAATTATATCGTAATTCATTATATTTGTTATTATTTTAGTATTTATATTATTATCTGTACAACTAAAATTTTCTTTATTTAAATAATCACAATTATTGTTGTTTGTGTCATTTGAATTATTAAATATTTGATGTTTTGTAAATTTATTTAATGTTATATTAAATTCTAATTCAGTACAATTAGAACCTAAATGACATGTTTTTATATTATCATTTTTTTTCCATATCACTTTATGATTTAACGATTTTGGATATAAATAAACAGAATTATTTATTAAATCATTTTTTTCCATTTTATAATTGTGATTGTGAAAAAAATTTTTTGTTTAATATTTTATTTATTTTTGTTCATGTTTTGTCAATTTATATCCTATTATATACAAAAATAAACATATCAAAATTATGATTATACATAGTATCATTGGATCAATCAAACATAAATCTTCTGATTTTGATGAAAATATATCAAAAGAACTTATAATATTGTTATTTTTCATTATATCTATATTTTATATTTATGAAAAAAATATTTATTTATTGGAATTAAAATATTAGATGAAATTTATACATATTAGTTTAATTATAATTTCATTAACATTTAATATTTTTCTTTTTAACAATATTTTTTTTATTTTTATATAATTTTTATAAACTGAAATATTTTTTTTTTTAGAATTATTTATATTACATATATATCTTTGATATTTAATATATTTATCAGTATTTGGAAGAATTTTATTTATTTGTTCCAATTGATATTCAAAAATTATTGGATTTTTTGATATTTTAATGAGTTTTTTAAATATTGTATTATATTTTGTATCTATATCGACAATATCACTATTTGTTTTTTTTATAGTATTGAAATTTACAAATATAAAATTATAAAACATAAATATATTAAATATCAATAATAATAACAAATAACATTTAAAAATCAAATTGTAAGTTAAAAAAAAATTTATAAAATTCATTAATTTATATATACAAATAATATATAAAATATATTAGCATAAATATTAAATTATAAATTTGGTTTATATGTTCCTGCTTCTTGGCGACAACAAGGACATTTATGTGAATGATTTGTAAGCCAATTATCAACACAATCTGTATGAAATACATGATTACAGTTTAATGTTCTAACTTCATCATTATTACGAAATTCTTCTCTACAAACAGGACAATTTACATTCTTTTCCTTAAGTTCTTGTACTATATCTTTATATGAACTTTTTGGTATTTTATCTAATTCTTCTTGGCTCAAAATCAATTTAACATCTTCCATTGGACCAAAACCTCCATTAGCAATCATTTGAGAAAATATATTCATAACAATACTACTTCTTAAGATTCTTTTTAATTCTGAACTTAATATATCATTAAGAATATCAAAATTTTCATTAAATACATAATTAATTCCCAACATTGAATATGAAAATATATTTGAAACAATATTTTTAAATTCATAATTTCTACCATCAACAAAAGCAGTTCTTACAGTATATCTTATTGTATCAATCGGATCATCATCATACTGAAAATTTTTTAAATATGAATAATCAATTAATTCAATAATTTCATCTTCAACATTCATCATATTGGAATAAGCCCAACTCATTATCTCATCATGTTTATTATTTACTATTTCATTTAAATTTGATGTATTAATAGGATAATGAACCGGTGTTTGTTCTCCTACTTCATCATTTTCATCATTTTCATCATTTTCATCATTTTCATCATTTTCATCATTTTCATCATTTTCAATATACATCAAACTTAATAAATCAATAATATTTTCAGAATTAATTAAATCTTCAGTATTGAATATATTTATGTCTGTTATATCATCATTGTGTTCCATTTTGTAGTTATTATGTATATATATATCAAAAGTTATTTGACATATATATCATTGAGATTAAATTTCAATTTTTATTATTATTAAGTATCAAATGTATTACTTTAATTACTTTAATTACTTAAATTACTTAAATAGTTATTTTCAGTTAAAAAATAAAAACAAAATGATAAAATGAATAAAGCAATAATAAGTGTCATAATATCTTTAAGAAAATAAATTAAAAGCACAAATAATTGATAATATAGTATTCATATATATATAAATAATATATAAAAAATGATTTATATATTAATTATAATTACATTAAAATAAAATAATGTGTGATTTTGAAATAAATTATGATTTTAGACCATATCTTCCAGATTTAAATATAAAATCAAATATTTATAATTCTTGTGATTCAATAAATACTAATACAAATACAGATATAAATTTGATAATATTTATATTAAATATAAATCGTCCAACAAGTTCAATTTACAATGATCCAAATTATATGTTATTTGGAGTTAAAAATTCACAATATGTGAATGATTATGAATTTCCTTCATTAAATTTTTTTTCTGCTAAAGAAAATACAATAATTTCTTTAAGTTCAAATTATAAAATAACAAGTAGTACTAAACAAATAACAAAAGAAGCAAAGCAAATTTTAACATCAATTGGTTATAATTTATTAAATATAAATGAAGATGAATTTGAATTTGATATTTTAGAAATAAATGAAAATATTACAAATATAAAATATACAGTACTATATTTTTATTTTAATTTAAAATATTATGAAACAAGTAATGTGGTAAATTATAATAATTACGAAACATCAACATATTATTCGAATAAAAACTATAATGTATTGATTTATCCATATTATAATAACATTTCAACCCAATATGTACAAACAAAAATTAAAAAGTATATACAAAGTATTGAAAACACAAAATCAACTAAATTTTTAGATAATATAGATTTTGATAATAGAGAAACAATTAAATATTATGAAAAAATAGACTATAAATATTTCGAAAATGTAGATTTTACAATGAGTGAAAAAACAAATATTGAAACATTGAAAAATTATTCATTAAATATTAAAAATTACATTAAATATATAAACCAAAATATTTCTTTGAATAAACAAATAATTAATGTAAGTTTAAATGAAATATCAAAACTATTTTATTATTCTACAGATTATAATTTAAAAAATGAATATACATATACAATAACACAATTAAATAATTTACATATAAATAACAACAATACATTTTCTAATCAAAATAATCGATATTCTTATACAATGGATAAAAAAATATCAAATATAAATAATGGAAATAAAGATTCAAAAAATTATTCATTATTTTATTATTCAACAAATACATTTGGGGGGTCATTTTATCAACAAATAATAAATTATTGCGTTAATTTTTATTATAATATAAGTAATCCAAATAGTCAAACACAATTAACAAAATTAAATATATTTATATATAAAATATTGTTGTTTATTAATCCTGAAATAATTAATTTAAATTATTTACTTTATAATGTAAATACATCAATAACTCCAATATTTGAAAATCAAAATATTTTTAAATTTGGAGAAGATAATGAAAAACTTGAATTATATTTGGTGGGAAACATTAAAAATACACCAATATATTATATCAATAAATATAAAATATCATTTGAATATATTGACAATAATAAAAAATTTAATTTTATAATAATTTTAAATGTTGTATTTTATAATAATAATTTTTTTTACATTACAAATACAGATATTACAAAATATGTTCCATTAGCTTATATAAATTATACAATTATGGAAGAAAGTGTTTCTCTCATACCAACAATATATTTTATAGAAAATGATATTATTAACAATGATAATACAAATAATAAATTATTTTTTTATAATACAATGAATTCATATAATAATGATACTAATATTAAAAATTATTATTGGAATATTAATTATTCAGGAAAAGAAACATTAAAAAATTCAAATTATTTTATCAATATGTATAATTTTTATGAAATAATACCAAATATAATGACAAATTTTAAAACAAATAATGGAAACTTTTATAACAATGTACTAAATGTATTAAAGACAAAAATAAATAATTATATTATAAATTTTATTAATATTGAAAGTAATTATCCAACTTATACACATTATATTAATACAATAAAAAAATATATAAATTTTACTACATTATATGATGAAAATATAATTACACAAAATACATCAATTAAATATATTGAATATTTTGAATATTTTCCAAAAATTTCATTAACATGTTTAGATATTTCAGGTAATTATATTGGTAAATATTCGCAAGTTTTGGTATATCCATTTAATAATACAAATATTTCATCATTTGAAGTATTACCAAGTGGTAAATATATCAAATTTAACTATATTAATTATTCATCTATTCCATATCCTTCTACAATTACAGAAGAGTTTGTTAAATCTATAAAATCTATTAGAGAATTATCCAATTATTATTTTTCACTTTTTATTAAATTACCATACAATATTAATCTAGATGATGAATTTACTTGTTTATATAACAATGAATATTTAACTCATTCTACATATTCAATGGGTGTAGGTGGAAACAATATATCAATATATTTGGTATTAACAGATCAAAATAACATTCCATACAATTTCTATTCTACAGATGGATTAAATGGTATTATATTTGGAATTAAATTATATAATTTTAATAATTTTATATCTCAAAATTTAAAATTACCTGTGATGCCTAATTTGTATATGACACAATATTTGAATTTAAATGAATTTATTATAATAATGGAAAATTTTAGTAATTATTCTGATTCAAATAATGTATTATGGGATATAAATCAAACTTATTTAAATTTACATAATTTTGAATCGTTAAAAGAAATAATTTTATATGATTATAAAAGATTTAATTCAAATGTAGATATTAATAATATAAAAGAACAATATATAAAATTCAATTATAAAACATTACAAGTTTTATATGAAAATAAAGTTCAGTTAAATTATTTAAGATACGATATTAAAATATTGATATATGTTTCTAATTTATATAAAATAATAAAATTAATACAAAAAATTTATGCTTATTTTGAAATAGTAAAAATTAATATTATGTTTCAAGATTATAATAATGATACATTAATTGAAATAATTAAATATAATTCAAAACAAATAGCAAATTTGTTTGAAGTAAATTATAATTTAAATATTACATCTGGAAATTTTGAAACAATTATTTATGAAAATGTTAATGCTATGTGTAATATTATGTCTTCTATTACCTTAGAAGAAATTAATGCATTTCAAACTTTCTGTATATATATTATAAATTATTCAATTAATAAATTACCAAGCTTAACAAATTTATTATCTTTAAATGTATCAGAAACAAACAATTTATATCATCAATTATATTTAGAAATATATAATCAAATGGTAGTTGAAAATATTAACTATATGATTGGAGAACAAATAATCTATGATATTGATAATTTTATTAACAATACTAGTATTGAAGTATTTAATAATATGACACCAAATATAAATTTAATAGAAAAAGAACTATTGTTAAAACAAATAAATGCTTGTTTAAAATCATTGGCATTCAATACTACAAAAATAAATGAATTATATAATTTAGCAAAATTAATGGCAGATAATAATATAAATAATATGCTTCCAATAAATTTAGACTTGTCTGTTGTTAAAAATGTATATATTTATGATACAACTTGTTATACATCAAAAACAAATATTCCCAGATTTAAAATTATAGATTTTTTAGATAATACAATAGAATTAATAGAAAAACTAAGTATTTCTTCATCTAATCCAGATGATTATGAATTATATCAAAAATCAATATCTGAAAATATAATTACATTCGCATCAAATACCATTCAATATTTTAAAGATATCATAAACAAAATAATTGGAATTTACAATTTTAATATAGATATAAATAATCCAACACAAATTGGAAATTTTTATAATTTATTAGGATTATTTAAAAACAATTATAAAACATTTTTTACAATATTAATACAAAATAAAATTAATAAATTTTATGAATATTCAATATTAGAAATTTTATTTGATAATCTACTTGGTAGTTGTGAAGAATTTTTATTATATATAAGTTTGCGAAATGATTTTATTAATACAGATACTTTATTTTTCTCAGAAAATATTTTTTTAAATGAAAATTTGAATAAAATAATTAAAATTGATGTATTTTATGATTTTACAATAAAAACAATTCAAAATATTGATAATTTAGTTATTAGTAAAAATTCACAATTAACTTCAATATATTTAGAAAAAATCAAATCATTATTAGAAAAAAAACCTAAAATATATATAAATATACAAACAATAAAAGTTATTGATAATATGTTGAATGAATTAAAAATTTCAACTTTATCTAATAATTTTATTAATTATGGTTCTTATTATATATTACCTTATCAAGATTTATTGTTATTATCTGGTTCTTTTAAATGGGCTTCATTTAATTTTAATCAAGCAATAATTGATTTGATTCAAAGTATTAATTCTCTAAATATTAGTATATATGAAACATATTATTCTAATCCTGAAATAACAAATTTTTATTCTCAATCACTTAATTATTCATATCTTAATACTCCATTTAAATATATAAATATAAATAACACTGATAATATTATAATATAAAAATATTTATTTAACACTTTTTTATAAATAAAAAAACATAAAATTATATCAATAATTTTATATTATATCCTTAATTGTATTACAATGGTTCAAATTGATAAAAATCTCACATATAAAAGAGAATCTCATACTGCTTCATTCACGATATTGATGTACAATTTATCCAAAGATGATCTTATTGTAGAACTGAAACACAAATTAGCTTTGATATCTACAATTAAAAATACATTTAGAAAAGTAAAATTAAATGATAGATTACATGAATATTTAGTTGGTATAGAAAAATCATCAATTCAAACATATTCTCAAATTGTATTGATTGGAAGTGAAACATATATTTATAAATTAGACAAAAAAGATATTGCAATGTTAGAAGAATATTCTATATCCAAATTTACAATTCAAAATGATGAATATTTTAATATTCATTGGTTAGTTGATTTATTTGAAAATTTTAAATTTTTTAATATCATTATTGAAAATTCAAATAAATTAACTCATTGGTTAGGAAATGCAAATAAGAAAAAAATAATTAAACAAAATGTGAATACAGAATATATCAAAAATTTAACATCAAATTGGTTTATGGTTGGTAAATTAAATCCACTAAATAAAACAAAATATATGATAGAGCATTATCCAAATACTCAAAATAATATGAACTGGAAAGATATAATTGAACAAATTGAATTATTAGATATGAAAAAAATAATTAAAGAATTGGAAAAACATTTGGATACTATGGTAACTAATTCAGACAAATATGTTTTTGGATCAGAAATATATGAACTAATTGAATGTTTCAATATAAAAGAATTATGGATACATAAAAATGTGAAAAAACAATTTGATGATATGATTGGAGAAAAAGATTTAAGTTCTTGTATAAATTTCAATATAATAGAAATAAATTCAATTGATACAAATAAATCAAGTTTGTCAAATTTATTTTTATCCAATTATTCAGGAATTTTAGGTATAAAATATTATTAAATAAATATGGTTAATTAAATAATTTATTTGCTTATAATATTATATAATTATGCCAGATACTATATTGATATTTACAGGTATAGTTTTGATTACTATTGGAATTATTATTGGATTATTGATTACACAAGCGATTTGGAATTATACTATGCCAGAAGTTTTTGGATTAAAACAAATTACATTCTTGCAAACATTAGGATTAGTTATATTGGCTAATATATTTTTCAAAACAGATAATTTACAAACATTTTATAATTATTAAAGTATAAATATTATTAAATAAAATATAGAATAATTTATTTTAAAATTAAAATAAAAAAAATTTTTTATTTACATATAATATTATATATATGTTAAGTTTAGTTGCTTTAATTGCTTTAATTGTTAGTGTCGTAATTGTTGTATTTATTACTCAATTACTTTGGAATTATGTTATGCCTGATGTTTTTGGACTTAAAGAACTTGAATTCTGGCAAACATTAGCTTTATTAATTTTAACTGGAATTTTCTTTGGAGGTCATTGTAATGCTTCATCTGTTAATGCTATGAATAGTATGTGGGCATAAATTCATTCCAAGACATTTGTAATCAAATTATTATTTTATTGTAATTTGAATTATTTTTTTTGTTGGATTTAAAAATACCACAAATTTTTTGGTTAAAAATTTTGCTTCTAATTCTTCTGATAATCTTTTACCAGTATTTTTACATTGGATCAAATTGTTAAAATCAAAATAATTTGTTTCTCCACAATCAAATATTACTATTGAATTTGGTTTATATTCATGGGATAATATTTTTTCTTCTACCACATCATCCATACATAAATTAATTGAATTTATTAAATTTGAATTTTTTCTCTTTAATTCAAATCTAATGGTTTTTTTTTCCAAATGAAAATATATTCCAATATTTAATCTATCATATAAATTGGTTAAATAAAATTTTTCAATCCAAGACTTACTCAATAATTTGGCACTTTCTGTATTGACAGGAAATTCATTCCATCCAACCATTTTATATTTAATTATACCTTCCATTGGCTTAATTTTCTTTAAAAATAATTCACACATTGTGGTAGAATCTGTATTTAGATAGCAAATATAAGGTTTAGGATCTGTGTTTGATTTTACTAATTCATTTTTATTTTCCATTGTTTATATAATATATTTATATTTTAGTATATGAATGTTTATTTAAGATATTTAAAATTTATTATTATATAAAATATTTGTATTTAATTTTTGTTTTCTTTATAAATTTTTGTAAATTTTTTTGTTATCATATCAGATTCAAATAACTTTATTGATTTATTATAATTTCCTGTTTTATTCCAATATATTTTGGCAACATTTTTTAATGTTGATTGATTTAGTTTTTTTCCATTTGTTGTTTTTTTTATAAATCCATAAATTCTTTCTATAATTTCATCATCATCATCATCATCATTTTCATCTTTATCTTCATCTTCATCTTCATCTTCATCTTCATCTTCATCTTCATCCGAAATATATATTTTATTTGCCAATATTTTTTCAGATTGTTTGGATTGTTCGGATTGTTTTGTTTGTTCTGTTTGTTTTGTTTGTTCTGTTTGTTCTATTTGTTCTGTTTGATTATTTAGATTTATACCTACAAAATCAAATAATATTGCGATTAATTGTTTAAAATCACTATGAACTTTTACAAATATTTCATGTTCAATTAAATTTAATTTCATTTGCTGTATACTAAATGTCATATTGATTATAATAGTTGAATAATTCAAGAAAATATTATGAATGAATAAATTGGTTTTATTATCATTATAATAAATATTATCTTTCACATAATTATCAAAAGCATATTTCATTTGATTTAACAACGAATATCTTTTTAATTTATCACAACTAGCAAAAGAAATAATATTTGTAATAATATTTGAAATAATATACATCAATTTTGCAATTACTATAGTATCATATTTTTCTAATTCAGATAATAAATTTATTTTATTTGGAGCCAATATGATTTTAAATGCTTTAAATAATTTTTCTAAATCAATATTTGAATAATAATTGTTATTTCTTTCCATTAATTCCATATATTCAATAAATTTTGCAACCACGAGTTCTGTCAAATTTGATTGATTTGTTTTATCAGCATATGTTATTAAATCATAAAAATTATTTGGTTCATTCCTAATCCAAATTTCAACACATTCAGAAAATAAATGCTCATCATCATTTGTATCTGATACTAAAACATTAAATTCTTTTAATTCATTAAATAATTCTTCATCAAATTTTAATTCAATTTTATTTTTCATTAAAACAAGTACCAACTGATTTATTTGAGTTTCATTAATATTGAATGTCTTGATATATTTCTTTAAATTATCTAAATATGATTTAATCAATTCATAATCTAAATTTTTAATTATTTCAGTATTTTTTGAAGTGTATAAAATATATGTGTTTAAATTAAATATAATATAATCTTGTTCTGATTGTAAAAGTAAACTATCGTATGAATCATTTGATTTATGGAAATTAAATATATTATATGCATCTAATAAAGTTTCAATTAAATTTGATACTTGTGAAATATGTAGATTATCATTATTTGAATTTTCCAAATTTATTAAACTACTAAATGTTGATATTTTATCTTTAATTTTATCAACCGATTTTCCACAGTGAAAACACACAATTTTATCATATTCTACAATAAATTTATCTTCAATAATATCCATTAATTTTTCAATTCCAACTTTCTCCATCCATTCATTAACAATATCTTCATCTTTAATTAATTTTGTAATTTCTTGAATTTTACCATTGAAATCAAGTTTTTTATATTTTTGATTTCCTAATTCTTCTCTTAAAACATCATCAATAATTTCTTCATTCATATTTTCCATTTTATCATTGATTAAAGATAAATAATTCAATGCTTTTGGATAATAAATATGAATAATTTTAATATCATATTCATAAGGATAATTATAATCTGATGTTGATTCTAATAACACATCATTAAATATTTTGCTTTGATTGTTAATATTATCAATATGTTCAACAATAAAAATAAATCTATAAATATTGGAATAGTTATTTTTAATAAAGTCAAATTCATTAATATTTGATAAATATTGTAAATAATTTAAATATGGTATTTTTACAACCATCCAATCAATTAATTCATCATTTGTAGTATAATTATATGTTTCAGGAATTGATTTTACTTCAATATTTTTATTTTCAATATTTGTTAAACCAATATCTAATCCATATTTAATTATTTTTTGTGTTTCAAAATCTTTTTCTTCAATTCCAACAATAATTTTATTCATTATGCAATTATTACAATTATAATTATATTTACTATTATTATATAATTAATTCAACTTTTTTAATATATGTAAATTAAGAAAAGATTATAAGAATTCATTTTAATAAATAAGTATACATAAATACTATTATATACTTTTATGTAAAATACATAAATAGATACTACATAAAACTATCCATTAAATAATTCTAAATTTGAATACAATTATTTAAAATTTTTGTCATGATTAGTTGAACTTATTTTTAAAGCTTCTAAAGTAATATATCTATAACAAGAAGTAGATTGTTGAACATACTATTTAGAATGATGTGTTTTTATTTTTTTTCATTTTTTACATATATTGATTTTTTAATAATAAATTACTTGGACGTTTTTAGGTAAATTATTCAATTTGTTTTTATCATATTTATCACTTAGAGTTAAAATTTTTAAAGACGTTGGTAAATTATCCAATGAACCATTAAAATTACTATATAATATCAATTTTTCTAAACTGTCTGGCAAATAATCTATCATTGTTGTTTCTGAACAACCCAAAGATAAATATTTTAAATTCCAAGGTAAATCGACTTTTTGATTAAAATCTTCACCAAAAGTTAAATGGGTTAAATTTTGTGGTAAATCTACTTTTTGATTAAAATCATGACCAAAAGTTAAATGGGTTAAATTTTGTGGTAAATCTACTTTTTGATTAAAATCCCAATCAAAAGTTAAATGTGTTAAATTAAGTGGTAAATTTACTATTTGATTAAAATTTGAACCAAAAGTTAAATGAGTTAAATTAGGTGGTAAATATACTTTTTGATTAAAATATTCACCAAAAGTTAAATGTGTTAAATTAGGTGGTAAATTTACTTTTTGATTAAAATCCCAACCAAAAGTTAAATGTGTTAAATTATGTGGTAAATCTACTTTTTGATTAAAATGATTACCAAAAGTTAAATGAGTTAAATTTTGTGGTAAATCTACTTCTTGATTAAAATCAGAATAAAAACCAAAAGTTAAATGTGTTAAATTAAGTGGTAAATTTACTATTTGATTAAAATTTGAACAAATCTGTTTACATTTTTTAAAATCATTATTTTCATAATTATCAAATAAATCATTTGTCAATTCATAATTACTGAAAATTACTTTTTTATAATTTATTAATAATTTGTCATCAATTTCTTTATTGAATTTAGGACTAAATATAATAATGTCTTCTTTTGTAATATAATCCATTTTAAATATATATTTTTGTCAATATTATATAAACAAATCAATTTTTATAATTGATGAATGATCATTCATAAATCATTGTTAAAATATAAGAATAAATTTTTTACTGTAATACTTTTTAAATTCACATATATTAACTTTTTTTTAATAAAAATTGAAAATTATATTAAATCATAATACATTACATATATTAAGACTGGAATATATTAATCATAAATACATTTTTACATTTAAATTTAAAATATTTTATATACACATTATTTTAAATATATGCATTCAAAATTAATTGAACTTTGTTTAATTGAAAT
>Ga0172367_10004765_pt1 | contig 16701 bp, 13 predicted proteins | sample Lak10m_FD_114542 | JGI IMG/M metagenome (GOLD analysis project Ga0172367, IMG submission 114542) | Freshwater microbial communities from Kabuno Bay, South-Kivu, Congo - kab_022012_10m | ecosystem: Environmental > Aquatic > Freshwater > Lake | place: Democratic Republic of the Congo: South-Kivu...
AGACAAAGGGATAACGAAGTGTGCGTTGGCAATTAGTTTTCAAGAAATCAGAGCTGTGAAAATAACTGCGATGATTTGTCTTCAACTGACGTCGAAGCTTGATTTTGCGACTGATTGAGCGTGGGTCTTTGGAAAGAATCAGGGCTATTTGTGATAGCATCAGTCGTTCATTAAGACCGCGAAGTATCTCCCGACGTTCGTCCAACGTCAGGTGCTTGCTTCCTTTGACATTCATGTTCAGATACCTCCTTAACTGAAAGGAGCAAGCCGGAGAACATCTTTATTCTAAATGTTTGCTAGACTAAATTGCGGTTGCCTAATAAATACGGATTTAACTTTGGCAACTTGGGCAAATTTACAAGATGTGATAAATATATTTCAAATTATTCATTTTATTTAGAATCTGGCTTTTTGTTTTTGGTTATTACCTCTTTTGATACATCATCAGCGTCATCGATTTTTGACGCTTCAACCTCTAATAATTCTCGCAGCATATCTGTTCCAATCGCAAAATCTCTTGAAACTCTATTGATGGCATTTTCAAATAGATTCTCTTTTAATAAATCTTCCTTTGACCGAACAAAGGCATATTTTTTATAAGCTTCAACAGCTCTTTTAAAGCGGTCTTTATTATCAGCTTCAATTTCATCAAGGGTTATTTCTCTATCACCACTTAAATTCATTCCTAAGGCACCTAAATCTTTAAATAAAGATTCATGACCATTTGTTTTAGCTAGCGCATCTAATTGTAACAATCGTTTTAGAAAACTAGGACGTCGTAAGTAAAAGAGGGCTTTGGCGTCGATTTGACGAACACGTTCACGCGTTATACCAAACATGCGCGCCACTTCTAATAAACTGTGTTTTTTACCATCAATTAATCCAAATCGCAAATGCAAAATGACTTGTTCTTTAAGGGTTAGTGTCTCTAAGATAGAATCAATCTTGTTTTTGTAATCCAAATTTGTAAAATATAGAAATGAGTTAGGAATTACATCACAATCATCACGTTCAACTACCAAATCCAGTTTTTCATTTGCTTGATATTCTGTAAAGTTAGTTACTTTTACATCTTTCATAATATTAGTCCCCTTTCTCTTTTGCTCACTGATAATATCATGACTATGTCTAGAAAATCTAATATTTCAGTTTATAAATTAAAATCGGAAAAATGGTTTCCGAAACGCTACAAAAATTTGATTTATGTCTATTTTGTGTGATATTATTTGGTCGGATAGAAAACACAAGAGGATTAAACGAAATAATAATTCTAAAAAATATTTCATAACATATTATTGTGCAATAAAACTTATACATAATGGAGGAAAAAATATGGATAAAATTTTTGACGTAAAACGCTCTAATGACAAAGCTTATATATTAAAAGAAGTTAAAAAAAACTGGATATCCTTAAAGTATGCCAGTGATGAATTAAGGAATGATAAAGAGGTCGTGTTAGCGGCAGTAAAAAACTGGGGAAATGCTTTAAATTATGCTAGTGATGAATTAAAAAATGATAAAGAAGTTGTCTTGGAAGCAGTAAAAACCGCTTCAGATGCTTTATCTCATGCTAGCGAAGCCTTGCGAAATGACAAAGATATTGTATTAGAAGCCATTTGTGACGATGCTTATAATTTTTTGTATGCTAGTGAAGCGTTAAGAAATAATCAGGATATTATTATTCAGTTTTTGAAACATTTTCGTGGTGATTTAGCAGATGAACAATTTGCCTTCATCACATTAAAAAAATTCCAAAACAATGAAACATTGATGCATCTCGCAAAGGAAAATAACCCTGAATTCTTAGCAACGCTAAATTATATGATTAAACAACATGAAGAAGTAGTAATAAACGACATAAAAGAATGGGGTGCCGATGTTTTAGAAGACAATTACGAATATTTAACAGAGCCCAATCGTAATGAAATGTTTAGTAATAAAGAATTCGTAATGAAAGCGTTGAAAGTTGATATAAATGTTTATAAATACGTTAGTGAAGAACTAAAGAATGATATAGATGTTATTTCAGAAACATTAAGAAATGAATATTATGATGAAGATTTGGATAAAAAGCTATTAACGAATGAAGCCATTTTATTCGAAATTATACGAAAAGATTTTAATATAATTACATATTTGGATGATAATATAGTGGAAGCACATAGAGAAGGCATATATCAAAATTTTATTAAATCAAAAAATCAATTTTTTGATATAAATACTAAAACCATACTCTTTGATATGGATGAAGGTAAGATACATTTTAATACTTTATACCCTCAAAAAGTGTTTGAACAATATGCAACGTTTAAGTTTAGTGAATATGATAAAAAAGTAAGTATTACGAATTTGCATATCGACATTGAGCCTTATAAAGATCGATATATTTCTAGTTTTAATGTTGTGAACAAAGAGGGTATAACGGTTGCGAAAATGATTGAACGTATTCATTATACATTAGAGGCGTTTTCTTCAACCAAACTTGAAATAGTAGAATATAGGATACTAAATGATGAATTATATTTATTAATAAAATTGACATCGAATAGATTTACTTTCTTTGGAAGAGCAGCTACAAGCTTATTTACCAAACGTGAAAATGAAAATTTTGATACATTTGAATATTACGATGATGATGACATTATTGATGAGGATGATGAAGACGAACCCAGAGAAAATCTTTACTTTGATGAAGAGATAGAGGAAGAAAAACAATCCGTGACTGATGATTTAGATTGAGTTTTAATTGATGATGACGGTTTTGATAATCTTGATTTGGGAGATAGCCTTGATAATTAATAATTAGATAAAACAAAAAAAGAGTTTTCAATTTTTATGAGAACTCTTATTTACTGTTGAGGTTCAAATACAAATTTGATATCAAAAAGCCTACAAATATGCTTTCGGTAATAGAATTTCCGATATCGTATAAAAGGTTGAGAAATTTAAACCCCTTTGTTATTCTAATGTCGCGATCAAAAAAATAGCATTATATTAACTTAGAGAAATCTTTGAAAAAAGGGGGGGATGCGGTGAGCTCTAACTTCATAATTGAGGAAGGTAAATTATTAGCTTATACAGGTCATCTTCAAGATCTAGTTGTTCCAAACGATGTAACAAGTATAGCTAAAAAAGCATTTTTCAATAATATTACATTAAGAAGTATCATTTTACCTGAAGGGTTTTCAAGTATTGAAGAGGGCGCTTTTAGAGGCTGTGAAAATCTAAAAAACATATTGATACCAAATTCCATTACAAATATCGATTATGAGGTATTCGAAGAATGTAATAACTTAGAATATAATGTCTACGATAATGCGTGTTATTTAGGCAATAATGATAATCCTTATTTAGTATTAATTAAAGCCAAAGATAGGGATATTACTAGTTGTGAAATATATCCCAATACTAGATTGATTCATCATAAAGCTTTTTCAAGATGTGAAAACTTAACCAACATAGATATACCAAAAACAGTCATAAGTATTGGGAGTCTAGCCTTTATACAGTGTAGTAGTTTATCAAGTGTTACCATCCCGGATGAGGTTTCAAAAATTGGGAATGCTATATTTCATCATTGTAATTCGTTGAGAGAATATGTTTTTGATAATGCTTATTATGTAGGCAATGAAGAAAATCCTTATAGGTTGTTAGTTAAAGCTATAGATTATGATATTATCACTTGTGAAATCCATAAAGATACAAAATACATCCTCGAAAATGCATTTCGTTTTTGTGAGAACCTCACAGAACTTACCATACCTGAAAGGCTAAAATGCATCAAAAAATATGCTTTTATTCATTGTACAAACCTTGAAAAAATCATCTTACCAAAAAGTTTAGTAGAATTACCAGGTTTAGCATTTTATCGCTGTACTAATCTTAAAAAAATATTTTACAAAGGTACGCCCAAAGAATTCTTAAATAGCGGTTTATTTTTATCATCAAAACTATTCGATAAAGTGTATTACTATTGCGAAACAAAGCCGTCCATTGCAGGAAAATATTGGCATTATGACAAGACTTATAACATTTTGGAATGGCAATAGGCATTTAGGAGGATATGTTATGTTACTAAATCATTTTTTAGAGTTTAAGTTAGGTGTAGTTTTTGAAGATAAGTATAATGAGTTAGCTATCTTAGAAATCTTGAATCATCAAGAAAAATACCCACTCATTATTGACGAGATAGTGAGTTTAATTAATTATGACGTAAATGGAGAAATTTCTAACATAAACAGTGAAAGTACGTACTTTCAATGTGATGACTATGAAATGAACCCATCATATGAACAAACTATGTCATTATATAAAGCCTTTGTGATCGCTTTTTGGCATGATAGAAAAGGAAAGAAATATAAGATTAAAGCGATATCTTTCGGGTTGGATTTTTTAAGATTACCGACCACTGAAGCGATTCTATATCCTTATTTGAACTATTCAGGATTATCTTATATAACGATTACACCTAATGAAAAAGAGTTCGTTAAAAAGGTTTTTGCCCCTCAAATCATAGAGGCAGAACATATTAGTCATGAATCCATTAAAACCAGCAGTGAATTATTTTATAAAGATAATAAAAAAATTCTAAATACTATCAAAGATACATTAGATGAAATCGGTGATATTGAAGTTTTATTTGAAACTAGATTTTGCGATGAAGAATTACGGAGACAACATCTAGAAATTGAAGCGGGCGTAACCGGTTATGCCTATGATGGTTTTGAACTAGCATTTGACAAAAACATCATTAAATTTTACGCAACAGAAAGAGGTTTTGATCCACTAAGTTTATTTAGACTACCTATACTAGATAGCTTAACAGATACTGAAAAAAAGTTAGAAGTCGTTGATATCATCATGAGAAGACCATAAAATCGGATGGAAGAATGATTATATTTTCGTAAAATGATAAGATGAAGTTAATGAGACAAAATCTATATCAAAGGAAGACATTCATATGGTTAATTTATCATTCGCAACATTAAAACTTAATAATAATCCAAGTAAAAGTCCTATCGGGTCATATCAAGGTAAATCCAAAGCACATAACTACACTATAGAGATTAACAATGTTACAAATGATATTTGCTATGGTCATTTTGTATTTAAGACAGCTTTTACAATACTATATCTATATGATATCTTTAGTGACGATGAAAGTAGAGAATTTATGACTTTGAATGGCTATAAATTACACACAGATTCCTCATCCAATCTCACTATCGCAACCTATTATTCGGAGGATATGGTACAAAAATGGCCAAATGTCCAACATCGTGATAAGCTCAGTAAAGAAGGTAACAATCCCGAGTATGTTTTACTGATTTTAGACAAGATTAAAAGCATCTATAAAGTGGATAAATTACCTGTGATGATCATCATTAAGAAAGAAAAAAATGGCCAGGATAGCTATTGTATTGTAGATTTATCAAAATATAAAAAAGAAAATCTCTTAGACATATTTAAAAATGTAATGGATACTATTAATTATCACTGTGAAGAAGATTTTTCAACCATAGAACAACTCATCAAAGGGTTTGATGTTAAAATCACTGAATCGAATAGGTTTATTTTTAGTACGTATGATTATATTCAAGATCTATCAAACGCTCAATCTAAACATATTCCGTATAATTTAGATTATTTAGCTAAAGAACTAGACATTAGCACAAGAACGTTACATAGTAGAAGATCAAAACGAAATTTTCGAAGAAATGAACTTTTGTATATCGCTATAAGATTTGAGATTCCTGTAGAAGATTTAAACATGTTATTAAGAGAAAATAATCATGGTGAGATTAGAATAGATGGTAGAGACGGTGTTATTTTATCTGGTTTATACGATCAATTAAGTATAGATGAAGTAGAACAACAATTGTTAGATAAAGGATATCAAGGAATAAAAATAGAAAAGAAGAAAAATCCAAAGAAATGATTAAGTAGACGTGAAAGTCTACTTTTTTAGTCAAAATGGATCGTTTATGTTTCGGAAACGGTTTTTCCGATATTTGAACAATGTTTGATATATATAATAATCTAGGTTTATTATGAAGTCATCAAAAGAATGTTACGCTTCAGAAAGAAGGGAATCTCATAAAACACTATATTCAAGACATTGCACAAATCGATAAAAAAGAAAGATTTAATGCAATAACAAAAGTACTTAATGACAATCAAATTGATTATGTGAGTCAACGTATTCCAGCTTATCAAACACTCGGCAATATCATGATTGAGTTTAATAAAGATGACAACCCCAAAATAGTTTTATCGGCACATTATGATAACGCCTTAGGTACGCCTGGGGCGAATGATAATGCTGCGGGATGCTCAATTTTGTTGAATCTAATTATCAATCTAAAAAATACAAAAAAACACATCGAGTTTGTTTTCTTTGATTTAGAAGAAAATCACCTGATTGGTAGTAGAGAGTATATGAGATTAAACCAAGGAAAAATAAGTTACGCTATTAATTTAGACATGTGTGGCATGGGTGAAAATATTTTATTAAGTGAACACCACATGAAAGAAGATTTAAGGGATATATACACTAAGCATCATGCAATCATAATGAAACGATTACCTCCTGGTGATGCCGATACGTTTATCAATTATAAATGCCCAACATTTTTCGTCATAAACTCTACCAATCCTGACTTAGAGTGGTTTAAACAATTTGCTAATAGTATGCCAACAAGAATAGTGCCGGACTTTTCAAAAACGATGCATACAGCAAATGATACGATTGATACGATTAATTTTGACCAAGTAGAAAAGATTTACTTATTCGTGAATGATTTGATAAAATGTCTTTTATTTTAATAAGAATCTGACTAGTAGTCATCATAAACTGTTATGAAGATATTCATAAAACCTATTAAATCACAGATTCATATTTAATCCCACGATACAACAAAATACGATCAAATATGGGTTGTCAAAGGTCGGTCTATTCGTTACAAGTTGCAACCATCATTAGAACTATTTTTATTCATTATGTTGATAAATTGATGATTTGTAAAAAACAGGGAGGTCATTATGATAACAAAAAGTTTATTTATAAATTATAAAGTTTGTCCTAAAAATTTTTGGTTGTCAGTATACAAAAAGGATGTGGCCACTCCTGCATCTGAGCTAGATAAGAAAAATATCGAAACAGGAATAAAGCTCGGCGAATATGGAAGAACCTACTTCGAGGATACTTATTTAGTTGCGAGATTTAGTGAAGATGGAAAAGCCGATTATGCTGCCCAAGTTTTAGCAACAAAGGACGCATTGATCAGAAATCATCATGTCATTGCAGAAGCTTCTTTTAGATTTGAGGATTTATTTTGTGCAGTTGATTTACTCGTTCAAGAAAGTGGTGGTTGGTCAATCTACGAAGTCAAAGCGTCAAGTGAATATAAGACTGAACATCTTTTTGATGCAGCATTCCAATGCTATGTCTTAAGAAAGAGCGGGATTAACCTCAACAATTGTTACATCATGCATTTGAATAAAACATATCGAAGAGAGGGAGATATTAATGTTCATCAACTCTTTGAAATCGAAAATATTTCGAATCATGATGATTTTATTGCCACATTAGCCGATATTGACGATGATTTATTAGAAATTCGTGAGATCGCTTCATCAAAAAAGGAGTGGGTCGTGCCGTTTTCCAAAGCCTGCAAAGATTGTTTATTTCATGATTACTGTACGTCAATTTTACCTAAGAACAATATCAGTATAATCAATGGGATAAAGGCTGACGTTGCTTATCAATTCATTAATCAAGGCATTATAACAGTCCACGATTTTGTTTCAAATGGCAAGCGTCTCAAAAACCCACGTCAACAAGTGCAATTGGAATCGATGATAAAGGATACTGGATTCTATGTTAATAGGCAAGGATTGACACAATTCTTAAATAGTCTTCATTACCCATTGTATCATCTTGATTTTGAAACAATGAATGAAGGCATCCCCCCTTTTGATCACGCATATCCGTATGAACAAATTCCATTTCAATATTCACTTCATGTTGAAACGATTAAAGGGAAGGAATACATGCATAAGGAGTTTCTTGGTCATGCACTCGATTGCCGAAGAGAACTTGCAAAACAATTATGTGAAGATATTCCTTTTGGAGGGAATTCTGTTGCCTATAATGCATCATTTGAAAAAACAGTATTAACTCAATTGTCAGTGCTGTTTCCAGATTTAAAAAATCATTTGCTATCGATAAGAGACAATATGATTGATTTAAAAATCCCTTTTGCAAAAGCCTATTATTATGATTCTAAACAAAAAGGGTCTAATTCTTTAAAAGAAGTAATGCCAGCTTTATGTCCACATATGGGAGAAGCCTATCATAAATTGCCAGTTGTCCATAATGGTGGCGAAGCACTTGCGATGTTCCCCAAATTAATGAATATGGTAGGCAGTGAATATGACTATGTTAGAAGAGGGATGCTTGCCTATTGTGAATTAGATACTCTTGCGACTGTTGAAGTCCTTAAAGTACTTTATAAGGCAGTCGAGTAATTTTTTATGATGAGTTAAAAATGATTAGTTGGTAATTAAAGGAGGGTGAATGTATGGATTACACCAAATACGAGTTTAAAAATAAACCAACAATTAATGAGATGCTTGCTTATAACAATCTCTTTATTTGTGGCCCCACTGGTGCAGGAAAATCAACGTTATTACATCAAATTATTGTCGATTTCTTAGCATTAGAAGGGTATGATAATTTCGTTTTATATGTCCACGATCCGTCCATTGTCGAATTTAGTATAAAAAAAGAATATGCTTCACTTAATTTTATCAATCCTAGAAATGAACTCGACTTTATTCAATTTCTAGGCAATGAAATTAATAAAAGAAAATCTATGACAAATATAGAAATGCTTAATCAAAAGACCCTTGTGATAATGTCTGACAATATTTCTTATACAAAATTAGGGACGTTCCTTTTAAGGGTCTACAAGGAACTTAAGGATATAAAAACACTTACAATCCTTGCTGCTCAGCAAAAGGTTTTTTATGAGGAAAATAAAAGTGTTCTTAACCAAGGAACGGTTTTCTTGCTTAACAGTGTCTGTGGAGAAAAAGCACATATTATTGAAATTATTAATTGATAATTTGTGTAGTAAGGTTTTTGCTAAGGAAGACATAGATTATTTTATGATTTAATTACGGCCTAGAATACCTTTTTTTAATTCTTTGCAAGAAATGAAATTATTCTAGGATATCTGTTTGCTCTTATACAATTCTTTAAATTTATCAATTTAATGACGACATTCAAAAACAATAAATCAGGTTTAATATAGTTGTATCAAATATTAGCGAAAATGTATTGCACAATTGGGGTATTCACGCGTTAATTATTAGGGTATTCAAAGTATTAAATCCAACACATAGTTCCAAGCCTTTGAAGTTACCCCCAAAAATTGGACCAAATAGTGGTTACAATAAAGGGGGTTTTTTGTATTAGCAGATAGATAAGTGAACATAAAAATTGCCAATAAATCACTTGTTCAAATTCATTTCACAATCACGGTTTAATGTATAGACACCGAAAAGAGGAAAAGCAATGCTACAACTAAAAGACATAAAGAAACAATATCAAACCTTCGGGTTGATGGACCATGCGTTAGCAGGCATCAATCTCACTTTCCAAAAGAACGAGTTCGTATCAATACTAGGACCTTCCGGAAGCGGAAAGACGACGATGCTGAACATCATCGGGGGTCTGGACCGCTACACCAGCGGCGATTTATTGATTGACGGAAAATCAACAAACGATTTTTCTGATAACGATTGGGACGCCTATCGGAATTCGACGATTGGGTTCGTCTTCCAAAACTACAATCTTATTTCGCATCTTTCAGTCATCGATAACGTCGAAATGGCTTTGAGACTGTCTGGAGTTTCTAGCAAAGAACGGAAAGAACGGGCGACCAAAGTATTGACCGCGGTCGGGTTGGCCGATCATCTAAAAAAGCGACCGAATCAATTATCGGGTGGTCAAATGCAGCGCGTAGCCATCGCCCGGGCTTTGGTCAATGATCCAAAGATTCTATTGGCAGACGAACCGACCGGCGCGCTCGACAGCAAGACCAGCGCCCAAATCATTGAATTGATGCACGAAATCAGCAAGGACCGCCTGGTCATCATGGTCACCCATAACGCCGACATCGCCCATCGGTTCAGCGACCGCATCATAACTCTGCTTGACGGCCGCGTCACCGAGGATACCCGCCCCGTTTATCCAGACGATAGCCAAGACCACACCGAGAAACTTATCAATAAGAAAACATCGATGTCATATTTTACCGCGATGAAATCCAGTTTTCGCAATTTGCTCACTAAAAAAGGGAGAACGATCATCACGTCGATCGCCGGGAGCATCGGCATCATCGGCATCGCCCTCGTGTTATCGATTTCCACCGGTATGACCTCCTACGTCACCGAGATGCAAAGCGATACGCTGGCCGGATTTCCCTTAACGATTTCCAGCCAAGTGTCGACCGATTTCTTTTCAAACCGCGCCGAGAATATGTCCAGCTTGATTGGTGCCGGAAGCGACTCAAGCGACTTTCCGACCGACGCGATGGTTTATTCTTATGATTCGGCCGCCAACACGAAGATGCACACGAATGTCATCAACCAAACATTTCTGGACTATTTGGATCAAATTGATTCATCGCTGATTAACTCTGTTTCCTATACGCGAGCCATCTCGATGAATCTTGTCGCCGAGACAAGCGTTGGAGCGTATATCAAGGTACCCGTTAGCACAAGTGGAGGCTCGATGTTCTCGGGAGGTACCAAAATCTTCAGCGAGATTCCCGATAACCCCGACTTCATCCAGTCGCAGTATGACCTATTGGCGGGCGACTATCCTACCGACTATAGCCAATTGCTTCTAGTCATCGACTCCCACAACCGCATCGACGTAACCGTGCTGAATGCTTTAGGCATCGATGTCAATGAGAACTATACTTTCAACGATTTTATCGGCAAGACCTTCAAGGTCATCCCCAATGATCAATATTATCAGGCAAGCGGGGCTATTTTCTTACCAAGCACCGATTATGAAACGATGTATCAAGATCCAGATGCTGTGACTATCTCGATTGCCGGAATCCTTCGCATCAGCCCCGACGCATCAAGCGAACTGCTCTCGAAAGGCGTCAACTACACGACGATGTTGACCGAGCATATGCTCGATATTGAAGCTTCCTCACAAATCGTTCTTGCCCAAACGACGAACCACACGTCTAGTGTCCTGACGGGGCAGACATTCAACGCCACGATTACTTACCAGAATGTCATGCGGTCGATCGGCGGCGATGCCACCCCCACGGGAGTTCAGATCTATCCGGTGTCGTTTGATGCCAAGGACGCGATTAAGACGTATCTTAATGAATATAACGTGGGTAAAACGGAAGACGATTCAATTATTTATACCGATTTAGCGGCCATCATCTCATCGACCATCTCAAATCTTATCAGCACAATCACTATCATTCTGGCGGCGTTTGCCGGCATATCGCTGATCGTCTCTTCCATCATGATCGGCATCATCACCTATGTGTCCGTGGTCGAGCGAACCAAAGAAATCGGCATTATGCGCAGCCTCGGAGCCCGCAAGAAGGACATATCGCGCATCTTCAGCGCCGAGACGATCATCATCGGCCTCGCTTCGGGACTACTTGGCGTTTTAATCGCCGGGCTGCTGAATATTCCAGTCAATCTATTGATTCAGAGGTTCATCGGCGTAGCCGGGTTCTCGATTCTTACCATCCAAGTGGCAGTGACTTTAATTGCATTGAGCACGGTCCTCACTTTGATTGCCGGATTATTCCCGAGCGGCATCGCCGCCCGGCGCGACCCCGTCGCCGCCTTAAGGACCGAATGACGCGGCGGGATATGCTATGATTTATCTGCATGGACACGAGGCATGATGGATGATCAAAGTTTTAGTGGTCGAGGATGATGTCAATCTAAGAAAATTAATGGCCATCTATTTGACTAAAAACGGCTTTGACGTGACCGAAGCGACAGACGGCGCCGCGGCATATGCATACTTTCTGTCGCACCATGTCGACGTGCTGGTCACCGACGTGATGATGCCCGTGATGGATGGTAACGTCCTCATCAGTAAGGTGCGCGCGCTTAACCGCGATGTCCCCATCATGATATTGACTGCCTTGGACAGCTATGCCGATAAGGAAAACGGATTTCTCAACGGGGCTGATGACTACATGGTCAAACCAATCGACCCCAAGGAAATGGTATTGCGCATCCATGCCCTGGCGCGGCGCTACCAGATTATCAGAGCTAACCAACTCAGTCTCCCACACCTATTCCTAGACGCAGAAACTCTCCAATGTTTGGTAAATCAGAAGCCCGTTGAACTGACAACCAAAGAATTTCAATTGTTGTTCAAACTACTTTCTTCTCCCAACAAGATTTTCACCCGGGAACAATTGATGAACGATATCTGGGGCTTCGATTCCGAAAGTTACGACCGCACGGTCGACACCCACATAAAAAGGCTTCGGGAGCGGGTCCCGGCGGATGATTTTGACATCGTGACGGTGCGGCGGCTCGGGTATAAGGCGGTAATCAAATGAAAAAAATAACATTAAAAATCATCGTGGCGCTGGCTGGAGCTTTCTTTCTTGTCACGTTGATTCCCCGCATTGTCTTTCGGGTCATCGATTTACCGCCAACACGGGAAATACTCGACTCCCCGCTATTCATTTGGGGCATATTCTTAAGCACCGCGGTGGCTTTGTTCCTGTTTGCCTTTGCCATGAACGCAATCATCATCAAACGGGTTATGAAACTAAACCAGGCGATGACCAAGGTGGCAAAAGGCGACTACTATGTCCGTCTTCCCGCGAACGGAAAAGATGAGATTTCCGACTTAACGAATAATTTCAACGCGATGGTCGGCGAACTCCAGGGAAATGAATACTTGAGCAAAGAGTTCATCCGTGATTTCTCCCACGAGTTCAATACGCCGGTCAGCGCCATCAAGGGGTATGCCGACCTCATCTCAGAGGGCAATATCAGCCAAGCCGAGATCGAGGAATATTCGAAAATCATCGCCTTGGAATCAGCCCGGTTGGCAACATTGTCGAGAAGCGTGCTCAAACTTTCTTCTCTCGACAGCAAATCACTCATCAAGTGCGAAGACCACTTCAATGTCGCCGAGCAAATCCGCACCGTCATCCAAAGCATGCAGCTGGTGTGGGAAGGCAAAGGATTGGAATTCAATCTTGATATGGAAGATCTTTACATACTGAGCAACAAAGAGTTAACCTATCAAATCTGGCTGAACCTGATCGACAACGCGGTTCGCTATTCGCCATCGCACGGAGTCATTGACATTCACCTATCGAAACGCGCGGCGATGGTTCATTTTGAAATCACCGACCACGGCTCTGGCATTGCGGAACAGGACAAGGCGAAAATCTTCCATTTATTCTTTGTGGCGGAAAAAGCCCGAAACCAAAATAGTAGCGGCATCGGTTTGGCATTCAGCAAAAAAATCATCGACAAGATGAATGGCACAATCTCGTTTGAGAGCATTCCCGATTCTTATACGACATTCAGTATCGACCTACCCTATCTTGAAAACGATGCCCGACTTCAGTAAACGGCATATATTCGTGGATTGTTTATCAAACGACCATAGTATTAATTAGCGGTATTCTATTACCAAAAACCGATTAAAGTTACGCACCTGAAACTTGACCATTGCTAGTTCAAAAAGAGGTGGTATCCTATATAAATGCCAAATCAAACGGCAAAGAATAGATTCATACGATAAGGGAGATTAGTAATGCTCGAAGTCAGAAATGTAACGCTGCAGTTTAGTGGGCGTGTCTTGTTCAAGAACGTCAATTTGACGTTTTCGCCTGGCAACTGCTATGGCATCATCGGCGCTAATGGCGCGGGCAAGTCGACGTTTTTACGCATCCTCTCCGGCGATTTGGAACCGAACGAAGGCACCGTAACCCTCAACCCGCATGAACGCATGTCGGTGTTAAAACAAAATCAACATGAGTTCGACGAATTAACCGTTCTGAATACCGTCCTTGAAGGCCATCCGCGGCTGATGGAAATCGTCCATGCTAAAGAAGCGCTTTATAGCAAAGAAGACTTTAGCGATGCCGACGGCATCAAGCTCGGTGAGCTCGAAGAAGAATTCATGACCATGAACGGCTACCAAGCCGAAAGCGACGCCGAATCATTACTCAATTCGCTAGGGATAAAGGGTGAAAAACAGCACCTATTGATGGCCGAGCTCGACAACAAGGAAAAAGTTAAAGTGCTTCTAGCGCAAGCACTATTTGGTAACCCCGACATTCTCGTCCTCGATGAGCCGACCAATAACCTGGATGCAGTAGCCACAAGATGGCTTGAAAACTTCCTCTACAACTTTGAAAACACCGTCATCATCGTGTCGCATAACCGGCACTTCTTGAATAAAGTGTGCACGCGTATCCTTGACGTCGATTTCGGCAAGATCACGATGTTCGTCGGTAACTACGATTTCTGGGTCGAGACGAGCCAACTGATCGCCCGGCAACTTCGCGAAGGTAACGCCAAAAAAGAATCGCGCGTGAAGGAACTGGAAGAGTTTATCGCCAGGTTCTCGGCAAACGCCAGTAAATCAAAACAAGCTACTTCACGTAAGAAGGAATTAGAGAAGATTACACTCGACGATCTAATACCATCGAACCGCCGCTATCCGTTCATCGATTTCAAATTCGAACGCGACCTCGGCCAGGATGTTCTATTTGTCGAAAATCTCAGTAAGAAAGGTTTATTCGACAATCTGACGTTCACACTAAAGCGCGGCGACAAAGTCGCCTTCATCTCCCCGAGCAGCCAAGTGATCACGACCTTGTTTAATATATTGGCGGGCGTGCAGACCGCCGATAGCGGCCGTTTCACATTCGGGGTCACCGTCAAGCCGACGTATTTACCCCAAGACCATAAAGGATCATTCAAAGACAAGCACTTGCCGCTCGTCGATTGGTTACGCCCCTATTCTCCCGATCAAAGCGATTCTTATGTTAGGGGCTGGCTTGGGCGAATGCTATTTTCCGGCGAAGAAGCCCTAAAAGAAGTCGGCGTCCTTTCGGGTGGGGAAAAAGTACGCGTCATGATGGCAAAAAGCATGCTTACAGCAGGTAACTTACTTATTTTAGACGAACCCACCAATCACCTCGATCTCGAGGCAATCACTGCTTTAAACAAGGGACTAATCAACTATAAGGGTGTCTTATTATTCGCCACCCATGACCATGAACTACTGGCGACAGTCGCCAATCGCATCATCTATATCGACGAGAAGACATTCATCGACCGGCGCTGCAGCTATGAAGAATTCCTCGATGTGTTCGAAAAGTAACGTAATATAACAATAAATAGAAGATATATTGATGGACGCTAACGTATAATAATAGTAGATTACTATTAAATTGAGGCCAAACCGTCAATCAGGAGTGCATCAATATGAAATGCAAAATCATCGCCGACAGCAGTTGTGACTTATCGAAAGAATTAATAGAGAAGATGCATGTCGAACTCGTCCCTTTGACATTGCAGTTACGGGACCGCATCTACGTCGACGATGCTTCGCTCGATCTTGAAAGCTATCTTAAGGAAATGAAGGAATGCCCAACGCCTCCCAAAACGGCCTGCCCCACTCCTGGCGCGTTCATGGAGTCGTTCGTGACGGAATCCAAAGTAGCGTTTGTCGTCACCTTATCATCGAAACTGAGCGGAACCTATAATGCCGCGCGGCTGGCCCGTGAAATGTTCCTAGAAGACCATAAGGACTATTTCATTCACATATTCGATTCCCTCAGCGCCTCCTCGGGCGAGACTTTGATCGCCATGAAGATATTCGAATTAGCAAAGACTTTGGAAAGCCCGGAAGAGCTTGTCAGACAAGTCGAAGAATATATCCATAGTCTAAAGACTATTTTCTTACTTGACGATGTGACGCATTTGGCCAAAAACGGCCGCCTCAATCCGATTATCACCAAAGTCGCCTCGGCGTTATCGATCAAGTTGATTCTTGGCGATAACGGCAAAGGTGAAATAAAGCTAATCACGGAAGGCTTCGGCTATAAACGCGCTTTCAAGAAAATGATAACCGCGATTGGCAATCAAGACATCAAACAGGAAGAGCGGACATTAGTCATTGCCCATTGCCTGGTCCCGGAGCGGGCACAACTTTGCTATGACGAAGTCAAAGCGGCTTATAAATTCAAAGATGTCGTGATCGTCAACACCGGGGGACTCTCGAGTACGTACGCCGACGAAGGCGGCCTCGTCATCGCTTTTTAAGTGCCTTAGTTGGACCAAAGTCACTGATTTTTCTTATGACAAACAAATATATATGATGCATTAGTCTTTTATTATATTTTTTACATTCAAACATGAGCATCATTACGCAACTGATAACCAATTCATCAATCTTCGAAACAATCGGCGAATGGTTGGAGCATTTCCGCATCTTTTGGGAAAGTTACGGCGAGTACGGACTTTTCGTCTATTCGATCATCGAAACGATTACGCCGCTGGCCGGGGTTGAAATCTTCTTCGTGACCTTGGTGGCCGCCGGCAGTCCGTGGTGGCGCGTCGCGTTAGTGACGACAATCGCCAACGCCGTCGGCGCGG
>Ga0172367_10004772_pt1 | contig 16690 bp, 12 predicted proteins | sample Lak10m_FD_114542 | JGI IMG/M metagenome (GOLD analysis project Ga0172367, IMG submission 114542) | Freshwater microbial communities from Kabuno Bay, South-Kivu, Congo - kab_022012_10m | ecosystem: Environmental > Aquatic > Freshwater > Lake | place: Democratic Republic of the Congo: South-Kivu...
CAATCGCTCAGATGTTATTCCCGGAATTGGAACTTCTCCTGCCGGATAAATATCCCCAATGAGAACACTATCAGCGATAGAAAAACAACTTGTAAAATCGTGCCAGCAATGCTGAGTTCGACTGTAACGATGGGGTTGAAAATAGACCACCAGGCGATTCAGCGGAAATTTTTCGCGAAAGGCTTGCAAAGTTGCCCGAACCTCCGTGGGATGGTGACCATAGTCATCGTAAATTTTGATACCTCTCGACTCCCCCTTGTAATGAAACCGACGATCAACGCCACTGAATTTCATAAGGCCTTCGCAGCAATCTAGAAAAGGAATTCCTGCTTCCGTTGCTGCGGCCATTGCGGCAACAGCATTCAGGGCATTATGTTCTCCAGGAACTGGCATTTGAAAGCTGCCCAGAAGCTCTTTGGTGTTTTTAATAAAATCATTTTGATAAATTTTGTAGGAACTATTCGAGCCTTCAAGAACCCAATCATTGTCAGGGCTTTTTCCGTAAAATAAAATTCGTTTAGGAAAGTCCCTAAATAATTTACGAACGTCATGGTCGTCTCCACAAACTATAGCAAGTCCATAAAAAGGAATGTGCATAGCAAAATCATAAAAGGACTGCTTGAGGTTCTCAAAAGTCTTAAAGTGATCTAAATGATCGGAGTCGATATTCGTAATAATAACAATTTCTGGAGAGAGCTTATGAAAGCTTCCATCGCTTTCATCCGCTTCCGCCAAAAGCCATTCTCCCGCACCCAACAAGGCTGTCGATTTGATCAAGTCTAGACGGCCACCCACAACAATGGTGGGGCTTTTTTGAGCATGTAAAAATATGGAGCTTACCATGCTCGTCGTAGTGGTTTTACCATGGGTTCCGGCGACGGCTAATCCTCGCTTAAGACGCATGACTTCTGCCAGGGCCTCTGCTCTGGGGATGAGGGGAATTCTTTTTGCTCGAGCCTCACAGATCTCGGAATTGCTAAATCTGATTGCGCTGGAATATACGACGACATCAGCATCTCCAACCTGGTCCCCCCGATGCCCTTTAAAAACGGGAATTCCGAGATTTTTTAGCCTTTCAGTATTAGCGTTCTCTACGTTATCACTTCCTTGCACTGTCGCGCCAATGTTATGAAGTAATTCAGCGAGACCGCACATTCCAATTCCACCGATTCCGATGAAATGATATTTAGCTTGTTTTAATTTCATAGATCACCTTTTCGAAGGGTTCAAAATAAGCTGGGCAATGGATTCCGCAGCCTTCGGCTGATAGAACTTAAGTAAATTATCCCGCATCTGCTCTCTTAAAAGGGAGTTGTCCTTTAATTCGGTGATTTTTTCAATCAGTTTCATTGGACTCAACTCACTTTGTTTGAGGAGAACTCCGGCCTCTTGAGCTACGACACTCATCGCATTTTTGGTTTGATGATCATCAGCAGCCGTTGGGAGGGGAATAAATATTGCGGGTTTTCCACAGGCGGCAATTTCTGCGACGGTTGAAGCTCCTGAGCGGCAAATAATTAAATCAGCCCACTGGTAATACTCTTCCATTCGAAATAAATACTCTTCGCACTGAACATTTCCTGAAAGTTTTTGATAGGCTTTGCGTAAGTCTTCAAAATCTGCCTTTCCTGTTTGATGGATAATTTTAAAATCGTTAAGCCATTCTCCTGCTTGTAGGAGCATTTCGCGAATGGTTTGATTAATGGCGCGGGCTCCTTGGCTGCCTCCAAAAATCAAAACATGAAAAAGTGGATCCTTTTGGTGATCTCGATTTGTTGAACCTTTTCGTGCCACCTTTTCAATGGCCTTGCGCACGGGTAAACCTACTCGGTGCATGATGCGGGTGTGGAGTTGCTTTCTGGCTTCTGGAAAAACTACAAAGGCTTCACCAATAAAATGAGAAAGCCATCGGTTGGTAAGGCCAGGTATGGCATTGGGCTCCCAAATTCCTGTTGGAAGACCCATGAGGCTTGCAACTAAAACAAATGGTCCCGAGGCATATCCTCCGACTCCCAATACATAAAGGGGCGGATGTTTCCTTAAAATCTGGTAAGATTTCCACATGGCAATTGGAATTTGAAAAAGTGTTTTTATTTTGCCGCTAAATCCCCCCTCATGATTGAGTTTTCCCACGGGAATCAAAATCAGGGGATAGCCTTCTTTTGGGATAATGTTTTTTTCTAAACCACTGGGGGTTCCAACAAATTGGATTTGAATGTCCGGTCGGATTTCATGAAGGGCCTTTGCAATAGCTACTCCAGGATAAATGTGTCCGCCGGTTCCTCCGCCTGCAATAAAAATTATTTTTTTCTCGTTGTTGTTCATATTTGAATAGTAATTTACTTGGTTTCACCCTGAGCTTCAATATTTAAGACGATGCCATACATGAAGCAGAAGGCCACAAGGGAGCTTCCGCCGTAACTCAAAAACGGCAAGGTAAGGCCTTTCGTAGGCAATAAACCCATAACAACTCCGCAATTAATGAAAAACGAAGAGGCAAGAGTCAGACTTGATCCCAAAGCGATCATTCGCTTGAAGTGATCTTGAGTTTTCAGAGAAATCTGAAAGCCGCGTATGACGATAAAACCATACAGTGCTAGTAAAGTTAAAAATCCAATAAAGCCCATTTCCTCTCCAAATACCGCAAGAGTAAAGTCAGTATGAGCTTCTGGTAGGAAAAATAATTTTCCTTGCCCTTGTCCTAGGCCCACACCCCAAAATCCTCCGGAATGAAAGCTCAGCATGCTTTGGATAACTTGAAATCCTCTTTCTGCTGGGTCTGACCAAGGATCCAGAAACCCTAAAATACGGGCGCGACGATAAGGTACGGACATAATTAAAAAATAAAAAGTCGGAACTAAAACTAAAATAGTTGGAATAATATATCGCCATTGTAGTCCATAGGCAAAAAGGAGTCCAAGTGTTACCAACAGCAAAATGGTGAAAGTTCCAAAGTCTGGTTGATTTAATAACAAGACCAACGGCAAAACAGTCAATAAAAGAATGAAAGGCCAAGGGACCCTCGAAAGTTCCGTTTGTCGCCGACAGAACAAACTCGCAAACATCAGACTGACAGTCATTTTGAGAAGTTCACCAGGTTCAAATCGTCCCGCAGCAGGAAGCTTGATCCAGCGAGCTGCGCCGCCAGCTCGAATTCCCAATCCTGGAATTAAAGTCATAGCCACACCTAAACCCGCAAGGCCCCATAACACCCAACCATATTTTTGAATCCAGGAGAAGGGTATTTGTGCTGTCAAAATCATCACTAAAATCCCAATCATCACAAAAAAAAGCTGTCGCTTGAAGAAAAAAAGTCCGTCGCCATAGGATTCCGTGGCAAAGACAAAGCTGGCACTGTAAACCTGAACCAGGCCAATACCGAGCAAGGTTAAAAGTGCCAGGAACAAACTGCTGGACAGAAAATGATTGAGTTTCAAAGGAGAATTACTCAACAGAATTTGTAGAGCTAGCTTCGGGGGCCGGAACGGCTGGGGTTGCTTCTTTCTTGGGGGTTCCGGCCGAAGCAGAAGCCGTTGCACCTGTTCCACTGCGATTGATATTGCAGCAGTACACTACACCGAAAATATCGGATGAATTTTTATAATTAGTGACAGAAAACGGTTTGCTTGGGTCACATTTTTTAGCCATGACAAAATTGGTTTGAACATCCACATCGTGAAATTGTTCTCCATTTACAAAGTCACAGTAGAGTCCGCTTGCTTGCGACACTTTTTCACGTTCAGCTTGGCGCGCTTTTCTTTCTGATGCACAACCTAAGAAGAAAAGGCCACTCAAGCTGATTCCAAAGATTACGAGTTTTATGTTCATATTATTTAGCCTCCATGCCAAATTTTTTTACTTATCTAAATTTTTTAACGATCTCTTTAAAATAATCGCCCCGCTCTTCATAACTGTCAAACATATCAAAGCTAGAACATCCAGGAGACAGCAAAACAATGTCGCCAATCCTAGACTTTTGGTAAGCAATTAGGACAGCCTCCTCGAAAGTACCAATAAGGAATGTTTCGCTATAGTCACCGAGATCACGATTAATTCTTTCCTTAGCTTCGCCGACCAGGATCAAAGTCTTGACCTTACGACGAATAGAAGTACGCAAAGGCTCATAATTTAAATTAGTATCCTTTCCACCCGCAATGAGAATGACATTTTCATCAAAAGTGTCCAAGGCTCGCAGTACGGAATGTACATTGGTAGCTTTCGAATCGTTATAAAACAAAACACCACCGACTTTGCGAACGTACTCAATACGATGTTTTAGTCCAGAAAAACTATCAATGACTTTCTGAATAGCTTCATGCTTGGCCCCGTAATTGAGCGCAACCAACATGGAAGCCATAATATTTTCCACACTATGACGCCCCCGTTGTTTCATTCCTTTGATCGAATACTTTTCAATCTCCGGACCGGTGCGAACTCGGATCTCATCGCCAATATTTACGGCGCCACCGATATTCATGATTTGTGGTTCTAGAGCTGGTTTGCGAGAGAAATAAAAAATGCGACCCACTTGTACCTGTGGATCACGTGCAAGCTCAACAACGGCATTGTCATCGGCATTTAAAACGCTGGTAGTTGCTTGATTTGTATTTTTAAAAATTCGGCGTTTGGCATTGACATAATCTTCCATAGAACGATACCGATCAAGATGGTTTTCCGCCAAATTAGTAAATATAATATGTTGAGGAGTAAAGATTTCACACAGTTCCAGCATAAAACTCGAAACTTCACAAATAACAACTTGAGCCCGGTCCGGTGATCGCAAATATTCCGTTAATGGCTTTTCAGCGGCCCCTCCAACCCAAGCTCGAATGCCCGATTCCTCTAAAAAGGCTTCTAGCAATCGGGACACCGTCGTTTTTCCATTAGTGCCGGTGATGCCAACGATGGGCTCTTTAATAAAGCCAGCAATAAACTCAAATTCTCCAGTTACTTTAATTCCCTGAGCTCGTGCATAGTCAAAAATCTTCAAATTACTGGGAACACCCGGAGAAAGCACGACAAGCTCTTGTTGTAAAAAAGTTTTAGGACTATGGCCGCCTAAATCGAATTTGATATTCAATCCTTCAAGTTGCTCAAGCTGTGCCGATAATTCAGGCCTTGATTTATGATCAGTCACAGTTACTTGGGCATGATTTTCAGTTAAAAACCTGGCTAAGGAGACGCCTGTCTTTCCCAAGCCGACAACTAAAATCTTTTTGTCTTTTAAATCACTTAATTCTTTAAACATTTCTTGTTTTTCCTTTTTAGTCTATTTTGCAATCTTTCAAAAATATAATTCTAGGAAGATGATAGTTTTCTTTTATACCAAACTCTACTTATCGTAGTTTAAGGGTGGCCAGGCAAAGTACCGCAAGTAAGATAGAAATAATCCAAAATCTGACAATGATTTTGGTCTCTGTTAATCCACCTAATTCAAAGTGATGGTGAAGAGGAGCCATTTTAAAAATTCGCTTTCCACCTGTACGTTTGAAGTAAAAGACCTGAATTATAACTGACAATGCTTCAACGACAAAAACCCCACCTAAAAGAACCATTAAAATCTCATTGTGAGTGAGCACAGCCATTGTGCCTAAAAAACCTCCCAAACTTAAACTTCCCACATCACCCATAAAAACTTGGGCCGGGTAGGTATTAAACCATAAAAACCCCAAACCCGCAGCAGCCAGCGTTGCCGCGAGAGGCGCTAACTCACCAGAGCCGGCAACATAGGGAATTTGCAAATAAGATGCAATGGAAAAGTGTCCAGTAATATAAGCAAATAACCCAAGGGTCAAAGCATTGATAATGACTGGAACGATGGCCAAACCATCCAAACCATCCGTAAGATTAACAGCGTTGGCCGTGCCAACAATGACTAAGGAAGCAAAGGCAATATAAAAATACCCAAGATCCAAAGACAAATGCTTTAGAAATGGAACATAGACTTTCGTGGAAAGGCCAAACCATTGAATGAGAATAAAAACAACAACTCCAGAAATAAAAAACTCTCCTGCCAGCCGAATCTTTCCAGCCAAGCCCTTGCTATTCTTTTTACTCACCTTCAACCAATCGTCAATATAACCAATAAAGCCAAATCCGTAGGTGATTGCTAAAACTCCCCAGACAAAGGGACTCATGAGATCTCCCCATAGCAAAACTGGAATCAGTGTTGAAATCAGAATAAGTCCTCCACCCATTGTTGGAGTACCTGATTTTTTTTTGTGGGACTGAGGCCCCTCCTCTCGAATCGCCTGGCCGAAGTGCTTTTCTTTAAGTCTTTGAATAAAATAGGGTCCCCATAAGAGTGCTAAAAAGAATGATGTAAAAAAGGAGATAAAAGATCTAACGGTGATATAGTGGATGACATTAAAAGGAGAAAACTGCGCCGTGAGTGAGTTGAGCCAATAATAAAGCATTAATTCACACGTTACTTTCTTTGTTAAAGTTAAAATCTAACGGTTCACAAAAATGGAAAAATCTTTCCATTTTCATTCCTCGAGACCCCTTGATGATAGCGATATCTTCTTTATGTAGCACACTTGCAAGTTCGGACGCAAGTGAATCTTTGTAAACATCTGAAATTACTGACTTTCCATTGAATTTTGAAGCTTTTAATCCTGCCTCAAAAGCAGCGAAATCCTCTCCAATAAAAAAAATTATAGAAAAATGGCTATTGCCGGCAAGGACGCCAAGCTCCTTGTGCACTTGAAAAGAAACAGCACCTTGCTCTCGCATCTGGCCGAACACACCTACTTTCTTTCCTAAAACAGGAATGGATTTGATATTTTCAATGAGGGCTTTCATGCTGTCGGGATTTGCATTGTAACCGTCAAATAAAACTCGGGCTCCTGATTTGAGATGAACCAATTGATTGCGCCCCCAATTGGTCCGACAACGAGGCAGACTTTCCCAAATTTCCTGGGGAGTTAAACCTGCCGCCAACGCACATGTCGCTGCTACCATAATATTTGTAATATTTTGACGACCGAAAATAGGAATGAGCACTTGGCCCCATTCCCCCTGAATGTGTCCTTCAATTTGCAAACCACTGAAGTCCATCCTCACAACTTTAAGGTGGACGTTGGCACTAGAATCTTGCTCCGAGAAATTGAGAAAAGAGGAATTGTTGAAAAGCTTTCGACTGTGGTGCCACATCCTGCAGGTATATTCGTTGTCCAAATTGAAAATACGCATTGCCGTGGGAGAACTCTGTAAATAAATTTCTTCTTTGGCCTCAGCAATTTTTTCAATGGTCCCAAAGAATTCAATATGGGCTCGTCCTACCATTGAGCAGACGACAATATCTGGTTCTGCAATTTTTACGAGTTCGGTAATTTCGCCGGCATGATTCATTCCCATCTCGACAATGGCGACGTCGCTGTTATTTGGCATATCTATTAATGTAAATGGGACCCCCCAATGATTATTAAAGCTGCCAAGGCTAAAGTGGACACGTCGATAGTTCTGGAGTAATTGGGCTGTAAATTCTTTGCTAGTCGTTTTTCCATTACTACCTGTTATCCCAATAATCTTGGCAGAGCTTTTTCGACGAAGGTAACTCGAAAATTGCTGAAGCGCTTTGAGGGTATCGTTAACTTGAATGATGCAGACTTGGTTTTTCAGTTTTTCTATTACTGGAGGGCAGGTATGCACGACCAAGGCTTTTGCCCCAGCGTTAACAGCTTGTTCCAAAAAATCATGACCATCAAAGGATTCTCCTTTTAAGGCGATAAATAAATTATCTTTTAGATCCTTTCGAGAATCTGTTCCAATTTTAGTAAATGTATTTTCATTTTCATTCGGAGGTAGAGATAAAAATCGTCCCTCGGTGGCTTGCGCAAAGTCATTTAAATGCATTATTTTTTTCACTTTTCCTCAATGGCCTTCTGGGCCTCTTGATAATCATCAAATGGATAACGGGTTTGACCGATGATTTGATAGGTTTCATGTCCTTTTCCGGCAATAATCAGAACATCCTTGGGCTGAATCATTTGAATGGCTTGCTGGATCGCAAGGACTCGATTTTCTTCGACGATAACTTTACGATGAAACTCCTTTAAGTTGCTCTCGCTCGTAAAAATTCCTGCGGAAATTTCGTCCAGAATGACTTTCGGATTTTCTGTTCGAGGGTTGTCTGAAGTAATAAATATTTTATCGGCATAGCGATAGGCAATCTGTCCCATGGGACCTCGTTTAGTCCTATCACGATCGCCTCCACAGCCGAAGAGAACTATTAATTTGCCTCCTTCCTTGCTAGGATCGAGATCCTTGAGTGTTCGAAGCACGTTTTCAAGAGCATCAGGAGTATGGGCGTAATCAATATAGACTTGGAGGTTTTTGCTATTAGCAACTTTTTGCAGGCGACCGGGAACACCGGTAAAGGATTCCAAAGCATTTTTGCAAATTTCGGGACTGATTCCCGCAGACATTCCTACAGCGAACGCAGCAACAGCATTATAGATGTTGTATAGCCCAAGAAGGGGGAGAGCGATTTCTAATGTTCCAAGGGGATGCTTGAGTTCAATTCGAGTTTGGGCAATCGTCATTTTTATCACTTTAAATTGGAATTGAGCATCGTTATTTTTTCCATAGGTCCAAAGAATTGCGGGATCTGCAACTGCAAGTTGCCGTCCCCATTTATCATCTATATTGATTATGGCAAAAATTGGACTTTTGTGGGAATGCCAAATGAGATCTCTAAATAATCTTTGTTTTGCTTGAAAATAGCTTTTCATGTTTTCATGGAAATCAAGGTGATCATGACTCAAGTTTGTAAAAACAACGGTATTAAAATTAACACTATCAACTCGCTTTTGTGCCAAAGCATGGGAGGTTACTTCCATGACTGTAGCACGTGCTCCGTGGGCTAAAAATTCGGCCAAGCGAGCCTGCAATTCGAGAGCGTCTGGTGTGGTCATTGTGGTTGAAAAGGATTTACCATCCAAATGGTGATCAACGGTCCCAATAACTCCTGTTGAAATGCGCCCTCGGCATAGAATAGCTTCGACTAAGTAGCAAAGAGAAGTTTTTCCATTGGTGCCTGTGACGCCAATGCAAAAAAGATTATTGGCGGGATATCCGTAAAAACGAGCTGCAATGATATCTAAAACAGAGCGAGTATCAGGAACTACCAAAACAAAGCCTTCAAAGTGAGAGGGAACTCGTCCCTTGTCTTGGACCACCAATGCAATGGCACCCTTACTAATTGCCGCATTCAGAAAATCATGTCCATCAATTTTTGTACCCCGAATAGCAACAAAAACGGAATGGAGCTGGACGTGGTCTGAATTATTATAGATTCCCTGAATTTCGATTTCAGAATAGGCATTTTCAGGGACACCAGGAAATATTGAAAATAAATTTTGTAATTTCATAAATTATTTACTTTTCTAGTAAAAACGTATTATCCAAAAGTCTATTATCTCGACAGTCTGTTGTTGGGGCAACTTTTTTCGGAGGATGCATGGGTTCTAATTTTGTTCGCAAAGGGAATATCGATACTTTAGAGAGCTTTGTCGATCCTGAAGCGCCTTGGTTGATTCTTTTTCACGGTTTTGGTGCTGATGCCGCCGACCTATTTGGCCTCCATGACTATCTTCCAACGTCTTCCCCATTGAATTGGCTTTGTCCTAATGGAGTTTTACAGGTCCCGATTGGACCGGGATGGATGGGACGGGCCTGGTGGAATATTCGTATGGCAGAGCTGGCAGAGGATTTTAGTGGTGTAACACCTGATGAATTGCCAGCATTGCGTTCCCAGATTCAAAAAATGATTGGGCAAATGAAAGTTCCTTGGAATAAAATTATATTAGGTGGATTTAGTCAGGGGGCCATGCTCGCAGTTGATACTTACTTACGAGCTCCGGAAACACCCAGGGGATTGGTGATTTTATCAGGGGCATTGATCTGTCGTCCGGAGTGGGAGCCTCTTGTTCGGCAACGGACCGGGGAGTCGTTTTATATGTCTCATGGGACTCAGGATCAGGTTTTACCTATTTCAACAGCGCAAAAACTTCATCAGGTACTGACTGCCGGTGGAATGAAAGGCAAATTGAATTCTTTTTCGGGGGGGCATGAAATTCCTCCTCCTGTGATGCAGGGTTTGGGTAACTATTTGGAAAGTAGGCTATGAAGAGATCGGCAGAAAATAGTTTTTATTGAATCCCTGGACCAAGGTGGGTGGCTCAAGTAGATTAGAAATTTTTGAATGACGAGGCCCATGGTCCTGTTTAGTATAATTGAAATATGACAACTTCAATTTCTGAACATGAAAAGTTATTCGATGAGATTTGCAGTAAGCTTAATCAGCTCAGTGGAACGAGCAATGAGCCTCAAGACGCTAAGGCGGAAAGGCAACAGCCCATGGTCGATCAAAATACTCCAACTAAATATGAAAAAATGCAGGTGCAAATGCAGAAATTCCAACATGAAATGTTGGAGTCCCATGAAGAGCTTCGTGAAAAAATGCGCCTCTTTGAACATTCAGGTTCTGTCCAAGTTGAAGTCAGTCAACAAATGCGAAATCTTACTGATCAATTGGCTCAAGAACGGGCCAATAATTCGAAACTCAGTGCTGATTTGGCAAAATCATTGGAGTTGTGCTTGCAACTGCAACTTGAAATTCAGGGTTTAAAAGCTCGAGCTATGCAAATTCAAAATGAAGAAAAAAAATATAGCCAGGCCCTTTTGGAAAAAAATCGAGCTATCCAACGAGATTTTGAATTACTGAGTGCTATGAAAGAAGAAATAACCATTGAGTTAACCAAAGCGAAATCGGCCTTTACTTTTGAGCAGGAGAAGTGGGAAGAGCAACATCAAATTTTAGAAAAGCAAATTGATGAGGGTAATGAGCATCGTAGAGAATTAATGTCTTTGAATGAAAATTTGGAGAAGCGAGTTCATGAAAAAGAGGGAATGATTGAAAATCTTCGGCATGAAATTGATGATCTTTCGATTTCCTTTCAAAAAGTGGAAGGATCGGCTCAGAAACAATCCGAAGTCATGAAGGATTTGATGAGTGTTGCTGAAAGTAAAATTGTTGAAATGAAATTAGCTTTAGACAAAAAGCAAATGGAAAGTCAGGATTATTACAATCACTTGCAGCAATCTTTGACTCAAGTCAGTGTCTTGAAGCAAGAAAATTTGGCGTTGAAAGATTATATTAATAAATTAAACGTATATCACCAGCAGGCTCAACAGTACCAAGCGCAGCAAAATCATCAACAACAGCAAGGATTAGTGGGTTCCGCGGTTTCAGGACCTGTTTTGGAGGCTTAGCTATTCGATTACATTCTCCGTTCGCCCTTAAACCAATTCAGATGACTTTGTATCCTATCGTTGCTGAAACTCTAAAAGTTCTTTGGCGTGGGCCAAGCTGGTCGCAGTAATTTTTTCCCCGGAAATTAATCGCGCGAGCTCCTCAATGCGCCGTTGATCACAAACTTCGGTCACTAGCATTGCGACGGAACCTTTTTGAGGAGATTTCTCGATATAGAAATGCACATCGCCAAAAGCTGCAACTTGGGGCAGATGTGTGACGCAAATGACTTGTTGTCCTTCTGAAATAACTTTGAGTTTTTTCCCCACTTTTTCGGCAGTTTCCCCTGAAACGCCGGCATCAACTTCATCAAATAAATAAGTGCGGGAAAATTTTCCAGTACCCACAACTTTTTTTAGGGATAGCAAGATTCGACTGAGTTCCCCGCCGCTGGCAAATTTAGCAAGGGGTCGTTTTACATCCTTGGCGGAAGTCTGACTCATAAACTCTACCTCAGAGCAGCCCGTGCTTTGAAGGGTTTCCAGCTTTTCAATCTGAACATGAAAAGTAACGCCTTTCATATTCAGCTCTGCTAATTCACTATTAACAGCTGTTGCCAATTTTTTAGAAGTTTTAAATCTACGTTCGTGCAGATCTTCGGAGAGACGTTTTAGCTCTAAAGCCAATATCGCAAGCTCCTTCTTTTTGGATTCTATTTGAGATTCTGAGTTTTGAATTTTACCGATCTCGGTCTCGATATCGAGCAAAGATTTCAAAATTTCATCAACGGAATGACCGTATTTTTTTTGTAATTTTCGAAGGTCGCTCAGACGTTGCTCCAGTTGCTCCAATTTTTCGGGATCAGCATCCATTTTATCCAGATGATTACGTAAATCATAGATACAAGAGTCAATCAGCTCCTTCGCTTGTTCCAGCTGAATAACTTTTTGTCCCAATTCAGAATCTAAATTCTTAATCTCATGTCCCTTTTTTAGAATTGTTTCAATGCGTGCATTTGCGGAATCATCATCTTCATAAAGAGCTCGTTCCGCCATCTCAACAAACTGAGCAAGGCGACTAAGATTTTTCAATCGACGTACATCATTTTCAAGTTGGTGATCTTCGCCCGGACTCAGATCCATGGCGGCAATTTCGTCCCTTTGAAAGATTAAAAAATCGAGGCGCTGGGCTTTCAATTGTGATTCACCTTCAAGCGCAATAATTTCGTTCTGAATCCGACTCCAACGAGTATATTTTTCAGTAACAGTTTGACGAAGCTCCCAGGTGCTCGCAAATTGATCTAAAACATCTAAATGGTAGGAACGAGATAATAAATTGCGATTTTCATGCTGTCCTGTCATTTCAATGAGAGGAGCGTTCGGACCAGCTACTTCAATCAGTGGGGCAACAATATCTCTGAGGTGATTGAGGTTACTTAGACTTCCATTGAGATAAATTTTTGATTTGTCTTGGGCGCTGACGATTCGACGAACAATAAGCTGATTCTCATCAGTATCAATTCCCATTTCATGGAGCTTTTCAATGAGATCTTGACGATTTTGTAAATCAAAAAAACCTTCAATCACTGCCTGTTGAGATCCAGTGCGAACCATATCGGCAGCACTTTTTGTTCCCATTAACAAGGCCAGACTTTTCAGTAAAACTGATTTACCAGCGCCTGTTTCGCCACTCAAAATATTGAGTCCGTTTCGAAATTCAATATGAATATTTTCAATGATTGCAAAATTTGATATCTTCAACTCTAAAAGCATATAGTTAACTTCTATCTCCAAATTTTAATTTTTCACGTAGAAGGTGAAAATAGTCATAGTCCGGATCTTGAGCCATCCAATGTAAATTTTTTGATTTACGAATGATCACTTGATCTTCTTTGCGTAGCTCCAAAGCACGTTGTCCATCCACGACCAACAATGCCTTTTGTTCCTTATTTTGTATTTTAAAACATAGTTGGGCTTCATCCGGAAATACAAACGGGCGGGAGGTCAAGCTATGGGGAGCAATTGGAGTAACAACAAGGGCGCAAGTATCTGGGTGAAGAATTGGCCCCCCGGCGGCCAAGTTATAAGCGGATGAGCCCGTGGAAGAGCATACAATTATACCATCAGCCTTTACTTCACTAACGAAGGATTCGTCGCAATAAAGTACTGTGTTAATAAGATGGCTGTAACCCCCTCTTTCAATAACAACGTCGTTCAATGCAAAATAATCACCGCGACTTGAATTATTGCGCAGCACTTGGGCACTGAGCATGCGGCGAGATTTTAAAATTAATTTTCCCTCTCTCATCAGTTCCAATAAATTAAAGGCATATTCAATGCGATGCTTTGTTAAAAATCCAAGCGATCCCATATTAATTCCCATAATTGGGATGGCGCAATCTTTGGATTCATGAACCGCACGAAGATAGGTTCCATCTCCGCCAAGAACTATGATTACTGCGATACTTTCCATGTCCTTCCTTGTACGAAGAACTCTGCATTTAGGAAGGGCTTTTTGTTCTGCAGAGGTAAAAACTTCAAAATTATGATGACGAAGCCAATCTGCAATTTTGAGGGAAAAATCATAGGCAGCTTTAGTATTTTCCCTATAGAAAAGGGCTATACGATGAGATTGACGAAAATTCAAAAAGTGGGGGAGCGCAGCTTTCTTGCTCGATGTTTTCATAGTAATCCATCTCTTCGCAGAAGAGCATTGGTGTCAGGTTCGCGACCACGAAATTTTTTATAAAGGTCCATGGGATGTTCTGTACCGCCTTTTTGTAAAATATTTTCTTTCAAATTTTTACCAACTTCAGGGTTAAAAAGTCCTTTCTCTTTAAAAAATTCAAAGGCGTCTGCATCCAGTACTTCTGCCCATTTATAAGAGTAATATCCTGCCGAATACCCCCCTGCAAAGATGTGGCTAAAACTACATGAAATATTCGAACCTGGAATCTTAGGGAGCAATCGAGTTTCGGATGTTGCGACCATTTCAAAGGCGTCAACATCTTCTGGGATTTGGGCAGGATCCGTGCTGTGCCATTTCATATCAAGTATAGCAAATTGCATTTGGCGAAGTCCCATCCATCCTGCCTGAAATTGGGAGGCCCGACGAAGGCGTTCGATCATTTCTCTAGGAATCGGTTGTTGCGTTTCATAATGGCAAGCAAATAAGTCCAAACATTCCTTTTCGCTCACCCAGTTTTCCATGAGCTGGGAAGGAAGTTCCACAAAGTCCCAAAAAACATTAGTCCCTGCTAGGGAGCGATAGCGACACTCTGACAAGATGCCATGAAGAGCGTGTCCAAATTCATGAAACAAAGTGTGAACTTCATCTAGAGTCAATAAAGATGGTTTAGTTGGGGTTGGTTTAGTAAAATTGCAGACAATGCTAACGTGGGGACGCTGAACTTTGCCAAACAGAAGACCCTGCTCTCTGAAATTTGTCATCCAGGCCCCTCCCCTTTTTGTTTTCCTAGGGAAAAAATCTGTATACAAAAGTCCTACATATTTTCGAGTGTTTTCTTCAAAGACCTCAAAAACTCTGACCTCTTCGTGATAAACAGGAAGTTCTGTTGTTTCAATAAAGGTCAGACCAAACAAGCGGCGAGCCAGTTCAAAGACACCATCAATGACTTTCTCAAGTTGAAAATAGGGTCGAAATTCTTCTTCGTGAAAATTAAATTTTTGCTGCTTCAATTTCTCAGAATAATATCCCCAATCCCAGGGCTGAATTTCGGTGAGCCCATCCATTGCCTTTGCAAAAGCTAAAGTTTCTTCGAGATCCTTAAGAGCAGCCTTTTTGACAGGGCCGATAAGGTTATGAACAAAGGAATCGACAGTTGCAGGATTTTTAGCCATGCGCTCTTCAAGTACAAATGCTGCATGGGTGGGATATCCGAGAAGCTGAGCCCGCTGATGTCGTAATTCTACAATCTTTTTGATTAAAGATTGATTGCTGAATTCACCCGTCAGAGCTCGGGAATTGTAGGCCTTCCAAAATTTTTCACGCAAAGGTCTATTTTTAGCGTAGGTAAGAAATGGAATTAAACTAGGAGCCTGCAGTGTGAATAACCAGCTATCGGACCTCCCTTTTTCGGTTGCCATCGCGTGGGCCGCTTCCAAAGCACTTTCAGGAAGGCCTTCTAGGTCTTCTTTTTGAGTGATCCATAATTCGAAAGCATTGGTGGCTTTCAAAACATTCTCTGCAAACTTAGGTGATAAAATAGATAATTCTTGATCTATTTTGCGAAGGCTCTCTTTTTGCTTCTCGTTCAATAGGGCTCCATTGCGAACGAAATTTTTGTATGTTCTTTCTAAAAGTTGCTTTTGTTCCTGAGATAACTCAAATTCAGATTTTTTATTGTAAATCTCTTTAACTCTTTGGAAAAGTGAGCCATCCAATAAAATATCAGAGCTGAAGCCTGTGGCCTGCGGATAGATTTCCTGGGCTAATTTGTGAAATTCCTCATCGGCATGGCTACTTTCTAAGTTAGCATAAAGTCCAACAATGCGATCGCTCCATTCACCAGCAGTTTCAAGAGCCTCAATGGTGTTGAAGAAATCCGGTTCCGCACTGTTTTGAGTAATCTGAGCTATATCCTTTTTTCCCATTTCAATTGCGATCTTTAGAGCTGGCAAATAGTGATCTAAAGTAATTTTATTGAATGGAATTGCGCCATCCTTGAGATCAGAATGGTGAAGCAAGGGATTGGTGTGATGGACTTCTCCTGGCATGGGCGTTCTCCTTCGATGTTGATAGGAAGTTCCCTTATAATATAGGCCCGGATTAAGGATTATGACAAGCGCCGCCGAGGTGTTCTATTTCATCTTGGTACCACTGAATCATGATTTTTGTTATCGGTAAATTCCATTGTTAGAATAAGCGCCGTTTGAGACACAAATTCCTAAGCGGGATCCTGCCGCTGTGATTTGGCAGAAGGCACCAGGTCCGCAGCTTCCAGTTTGATCTACAAAACAACTTTGTGCGACATTTCCATAGCAGGCCGTTGTATTGCTGTAACCTTGGACATTACTGATTTGTGTTTGGTTCACCCACTGGTAATTATTGGGCTGAAGCCCCCAATACAGGGCCACTCCAGCATAGGGCTGAAAATAATTTGCCTGCAAACAACCCATCCCCATAAAGCCATTATAAACGGGGCGGTACCCAATAGGACAATTGCAAAAGTTCAAATATCCCGAACCTATAGCCCCATACTGCATATTATAGTAGTTATAATATCCACCCCAGGAATAAGGATTCATTTGATAGGGCATATATCCGTAAGCACTATAATTGTTATACATGGCCATTTGACAATTCATAGTGCCATTCATGCATCCAGCTGGCATCGGTTGCCCTGGATAACCGTAGTTTCCATAGGGAGAGTTCATGCCATATTGATAATTAGGAGAATACATAGGTTGAGGC